>ENA-UOIZ01000008-UOIZ01000008.1-human-gut-metagenome-genome-assembly--contig:-P88-NODE-8-length-230198-cov-30.124192_pt1 | contig 230198 bp, 199 predicted proteins | sample MGYA00242336_ERZ723883 | MGnify/ENA metagenome assembly ERZ723883 | reverse complement strand
TCAAAGGCTCTGTAACGGTAAAAGCGGAAAAAATCTCTGCCCAGCGCAGCGGCGTAGTGGTATGGACGGATGGGATTATCGGCGGCGGCAAGCAGGACTTTGCCACCTACGGGGAAACCGTGTCCGATTATATGGTGGGCTATCTGAACCTGGAAGTAAAAACCGGCAACATGAAGCTGGTCAAGACTTCCGAGGACGGACAGGTAGCCGGGATCAGCTTCACCATTACCGGCGAGGGATACAGCGCCACCAAGACCACCAATGAGGCGGGCGAGATCGACATCTCCGACCTCAATCCCGGCGTTTATACCGTAACCGAGCAGTCGATTGACAAATACGAACCCCAGGAAACCCAGCGCGTGACCATCGTCAGCGGCCAGACCGCTACCGTGAATTTCAACAACAAGCTGAAGCGCGGCAGCCTGGAAGTGACGAAAACCAGCGAGGACGGGCTGGTGGAGGGCATGACCTTCCATCTGTATGGCACATCCCTCTCCGGGCAGCCAGTGGATGAGTATGCTGTGACGGACGGAAACGGCGTGGCGCGTTTTGAAAACGTGCTCATCGGCACGGGCTATGTACTGGAGGAGGTGGATACCCCCATCCGTTATGTGGTGCCGGATTCCCAGACAGCCACCATCGAGTGGAACGAAGTTACTCACAAGAGCGTGAACAACGTGCTGAAGAAGTTCCGTGTCACCGTCACTAAGAGCGATGTGGAAACGGGTGCGCCCCAGGGCGACGGTTCCCTGGCCGGCGCTGTGTATGGGCTATATAAGGGAGACACCCTTATCGACAGCTTCACCACGGATGAGAACGGCCAGTTCACTACCGGATATTACGTCTGCGATTCGGACTGGACAATCCGTGAAATCAGCCCCAGCGAGGGCTACCTGCTGGATTCCACCATTCACGAGGTAGGCGCGGAACCGGAGTTATATGAGATTGAGCTGAACGATACCGCCAACGATGTGACGGAACAGGTCATCAAGGGCGACATCGCCATCATTAAGCATACCGACGACGGGGAAACCCAGATTGAAACCCCGGAATCCGGCGCGGAGTTCCAGGTGTTCTTGAAAGCTGCGGGCAGCTATGAAAACACCAGGGAATCCGAGCGCGATGTTCTTGTCTGCGATGAGAACGGCTTTGCTCAGTCGAAGAATCTGCCCTACGGCACCTATATCGTCCGCCAGACCAAGGGCTGGGAAGGCCGCGAGCTGATGGACGATTTTGAGGTGTATGTTTCACAGGACGGGCAGACCTACCGTTACCTCATCAACAACGCCAATTTTGCCAGCTTCATCAAGGTGGTCAAGGTGGACGCAGAAACCGGCGTGACCATCCCCTATGCGGGGGCTGGGTTCCAGATTTACCGCCCGGACGGCAGCAAGGTGGAAATGACCTTCACTTATCCGACGCCGACCACCATTGATACGTTCTACACCAATTCCGAGGGCTATCTGGTAACGCCTGAAAAGCTGGAGTACGGCTCCGGGTACTCTCTGGTTGAAGTACAGGCCCCCTACGGCTATGTGCTGGACAGCACCCCGGTTTACTTTGATGTGACCGAGGATCATTCCAGCGAGGAAGGCGGCGTGACGGTGATCGAAGTCACCAAGCCCAACATGGCCCAGAAAGGAATCATCAAAGTCAGCAAGACCGGCGAGGTATTTTCCTCTGTGACAGAAAACGAGGGCGTTTACCAGCCGGTGTATGAGGTGCAGGGCCTGCCCGGTGCGGTGTTTGAAATCACTGCCCTGGAGGACGTCTACACTCTGGACGGCACCCTGCGCTACTCTGCGGGCGAGGTAGTGGACACCATCACCACCGGCGAGGACGGGACGGCCCAGAGCCAGCCCCTCTACCTGGGCAAGTTCCAGGTGAAGGAAATCCAGTTTCCCCACGGCATGGTGGACACCGGCGAGAACGTCACCAACGTGGAGCTGGTGTACGCAGGCCAGGAGGTGGAAGTCACCGAAACCTCTGCCAGCTTCTACAACCAGCGCCAAAAAGCCCTTGTGACGCTTGACAAGGTGCTGGAGCAGGATGAAACCTTTGGCATTGGCATGAATGGCGAGATCTCCGCCGTGACCTTCGGCCTCTATGCCCAGGAGGACATCACCGCAGCGGACGGTTCCGTGATCCCGGCAGACGGGCTTCTGGAGATCGTTTCTGTGAAGGAGAACGGCCAGGCCGTTTGCAGCACCGATCTGCCCTTCGGCAGCTTCTACCTGAAGGAGCTGTCCACCGACAGCCATTACCTGCTGAATGGCGAAACCTTCCCGTTTACCTTTGAGTACGGCGGCCCCTCTGTGGCTGTGGTTGAGATTTCTGCCAACGACGGCGAGGCTGTCACCAACGAGCTGATCCGCGGCGAAATCAAGGGCCTCAAAACCGATGAGAACGGCGCGGGCCTGGGCGGGGCCGTCATTGGCCTCTTTAAGAACGACGAAACCGAGTTTTCCGCCGAAAACGCTCTTGCCACCGCCACTTCAGCGGAGGACGGCAGCTTCTCTTTCGCGGGTGTGCCTTACGGAAATTGGGTGCTGAAAGAGCTGGAAAGCCCGGAAGGCTTTATCCTCTCCGATGAAGTGTTCCCCGTTACCGTGGAGGAAGATGGGCAGGTAGTGGAAATCTCCCTTTCCAATGAGCGCGTGTACGGCGACCTGCGTTTGACGAAGGTGGATAAGGACTACCCGGATAACAAGCTCACCGGGGCCGAGTTCGAGGTGTACCGCGATACCAACGGCAACAAAGAACTGGACGAGGGCGACGAGCTGCTGGGCAAGCTGGAGGAAACCAGCACCGGCATTTACGAGATGTCCCACATCCTCTACGGCGGCGTGTTCGTAAAGGAAACCAAAGCGCCGGAGGGCTTCCTGCTGGATGAAAACACCTACTATGTGGAGATTACCGAAAACGGCAAGATTTACGAGGTAGAGAACGATGCCGGGATTGGCTTTACCAATATGGCCCAGACCGGTTCCCTGCGGATTGAAAAGACGTCCAGCGACAGTAAGGTGGAAGGCTTCTCCTTCCGCGTGACCGGGGCCAACGGCTACGACCAGACTTTCAAAACCGATAAAAATGGCGAAATCTTCATCGAGGGGCTGCGCGTAGGCGATTACACCGTGTCCGAGGTGTCGGATGGGGCCAGCGCCAACTATGTGCTGCCTGCGGATAAGACGGTGACAATTTTTGCGGATAAGACCACCGTGGTGGAAATGCACAACGAGCTGCGCGATACCCCGAAAACCGGCGACGACAGCAAGCCCTGGCTGTGGGCGGCCCTCATGGGCGTATCCGCTATGGGGGCTGCCGCCCTGGGCGTTGCGTCCTATGTGGGCAAACGCAGGAAGGACAAAAACACCGCTGAATAACAGCGGCTGAAATTGTGTTAGGAGGAATTGACTATGGAATTAAAAACGATCATTGCCATCGGGCTTGTGGTATTCATCATCGGCGGGCTGATTTTCCTGAAAGTCAGAAGCCGTAAGAAGTAACCAGCCGGGGCGGCCATGCGGGGCCGCCCCTTTTACATACCCAAAAGAAAGGAGTTTTTGCAGATGAAAGAACGATTCGAGCAGCGGCTTTTCCGCATATTCGCCCAGGCTGGTTACTCGCCGGTGCAGCTTCTCACCGTCACCCCGGAGGAGATGGTGGAAATCCCCGGCATTACCGTTCCCAACATCCGGGCGGTGCTGTGCGTCCAGAACAAGGTGCTGGCCGACCGCAACAAAATCCGCAGCGGCAGGCTGGTGGAAGAACTGCTGAAAGAAGCCGGGGAAAGCAGGTGCGGCCATGAGTGAACTGCACCTGCTGGATATACTGGCGGCCCGGCATGGCTGCTTTATCTCCGACTTAAACCTCACCCCATTTCTGTGCAGGGCGGCCCTGTCCGACTTGTGCGGGATGGATGAGAACAGCTACCCGCTGTCCCAATGGCAGGACGCGGTGCGCTACCTTACCGGGGATGAACGGGATTTTGCCAGCATAAAGGAAGTCAAGGGCTTTATTCTGAATGAAACGGAGGTTTGATGATGGATTACAGAGAGAACGCGGGATATATCATTACGGATTCCTGCCACGTGGGCGACAGCGAGTTTGTGCTGGGCGTCCATTTGACAGCGCCCCAGCAATTCGTTACCTGGAAATGCACCGACCGGAAGGACTATTATTGGGGCCACTATTTCAGCGACCTGTTTTCTGCCCAAAAGGATTTGGTGGCGCGGGCGCAAGAAGAAGTACAGTGCCTGGAAGAACAGCGGCAGGACGCCATTGCGCCGGAGGCTCCGCCTTATTCCCCATGGGGGAACGTACAGGAGTGCGAAACGCTCTGCCCCGGCGTTTATTCCGTTTCTACCCCAGGGCACGGCGGCATTATGGTGCGCCGGGAACTGGCGGAAAAGATATTCCGCAAAGAAGCGCTGGACTGCGGATTTACCGAGGGCGCGTATCTTTGTTTTGAGGAGGACTGCGACGAGCCGGTGGCGCTGCGGGAGTTGATGGATAAAGGGATGTACCAAGCGCCCGTCAACGAACGCTTTGCCCCCGGCGCGTATGAGGCTGTTATCAATGACAGCCTGCAAACCTTTCATGCCGCATATTGGCAGGCGCGGGAAAAAACGCTGGCGGAGAAAGCGCAGCTTCCCAAAAGGAAAGACCGGGGTGAGGCGCGATGAAGGAAGAACGGCACATTATCTGGACAGACTACGGCCTGGACTATGAGGACTGGCGGGACGATCTGGAGGCGGATTACCCGGATTTATCCGAAGATGAGCGCATTTCCCTGATGTATGAGATCAATGGGGATTACCTGGATGATGAACGCGCCAATCTCAATGTGCAGCTTTCCCAGCCCATTTTGGTTGTAGGCGACCTGGGCCTGTGGAATGGGCGGCGCATGGGATATAAGGAAATCCCCAGCGGCAACATCCGGGACTGCCTTTACGGAGATACGGATTACTCCACCTGGTATGTAGACCGCCTGGGCGACCTGCGGTGCGACGCCATCCACCACGACGGCACAAACCACTACCTCTACCGCGTTTACAAGGACAGCGCCAGCCCTTCCCAAATTGAACTGCTGAAAGAAAAACTATATCGCGGCATTGCCACCCGCGCCGATATTACAAGAGTGACCCGCAGGCTGGGCGATGACATCGCCAAGGTCTACGGCTTTTCGATTCCCCGGCAGCGGCAGGCCGCAGCCATGGAAAGATGAGGTGATAAAATGGCGTCTTTACCGCCCGTAATACTGGACACGCATGAGAACTGGTTCAACCTGCTGATGACGGTTCTCCATCAGCAGGCGGAACAAAACCCCTTTGAAGAATACCGGGAGATGGCCCAAAAGCTGATCGGCCAGTTTATGCGATATGGGAGGCCCTTTGTTGACAGCAGCCTTGCGCCCTGCGTGGCGCTTCGGATGTATCCGAAGGAGGCCGGAAATACCATCTGGCTCCTATTGCTTTCTCTTTGCAATTACTATGATCCGGATCGAGATTACAGCGCAGAACTGAGGGCTGCAAAAAAAGAATAAAAAAAGGAGGTGCGCCGGATGGCGATATTATATAAAGCCCTAACGGAGCTGTACCGGGAAACGCAGCGCAAAGTGACGGCTCCGTCAGAGTGGCAGGCGTTTTTGGCTGCTGCCTGCCGCAATTACCGATTGACTTTTGATGAACAGCTATTAGTTTACGCCCAGCGCCCGGACGCCACCGCCGTCCTGGAGATCGAGCGATGGAACCGGCAATTTGGGCGCTGGGTAAACCGGGGCGCAAACGGCATTGCCGTTTTTGACGGCGAGCATACTGGCAAACCCCGGCTGAAATACTATTTTGACATTTCCGATACCCACGAGGCCCGTTTTCCCCGGCCTGTCCCTATCTGGACGGTGCGGGAAGAATACGCGCCGGACATCGTTGAAACGCTGGAGAACAGCTTTGGGGAACTGGAACACAAGGAAGATTTGGGCGCAGCCCTGCTCTCTGCGGCAAAGAACGCCGTGGAGGACAATATGCCCGACTATCTTTCTGAACTGAAAAACCTTACGGAAGGCAGCTTCCTGGAAGGACTGGACGGGCTGAATCTGGAAGTGGAATACCGCAGGGCGGTGCAAAACAGCATTGGATATATGCTGCTGGTGCGCTGCGGCCTTGACCCGTCTGAATATTTTGAGGACATGGATTTCCGGGATGTGACGGACTTTAACACCCCGCAGACGCTGAACGCTTTGGGCGTGGCTGCCGGGGACATTTCCCAAATGTGCCTTTCTGCGATTTCGCGTACCGTCCTTGCCCTGCAAAGACAGCCGAAAAAAGAAAATCGCACATTTGAAACCCAGCCGCAAATCCAGTATGCTGTAACTGAACAGAAAACCACACAGCCGGAAAGGAGTTTTGAATATGGCCGAGATCACATACACGAGACAGGGCGACTACAACCTGCCGAACCTTCTGCCGCCCCAGGAGGAGCCGGTTCCCCATGGGAAATACGCATTGCTTCGGAGGCGGTTCCTCAAGGAGCAACGCAGGATCACCTACACGAACCTGTTGACCAGCGGGAAACTCTCCAGCCATCTGGCGGAGATCCAGCAGAGCGCCCAGCGCCGGATGGAGGAAATCGCAGCGCAGATGGCGAAGGCCCAGGGCGTGACGGAGGAACTGAAAGCCAGCAACCAGATGAAATGGGTGCAGATGATGAACAACATCCAGAACGCGGCGGAGGAAACGGTGCTGGCGGAGCTGATCTACAATTAAAGGATGAACCGGAAGAAAGCGCAGGTGGCGAACAGCTCCCTGCGCTTTTGGATGAAAAGCAGATCATGGCCGTCATCGCCAACAAGGATGACGACCTAAAGTACAAAAAGCAGCAGATCGAGCTTTTCTTTTCCGTCCACCTGGATGAGCAGGAACGGGCGGAATATCTGAAATCCGCTTACCAGGACAGGTTTACCGAGATCATCGCAGACGGGCAGCGTCTGGGATATAGACCCCAGGAGGACGGGCTGCTCATGTGGGAAGGCGCTTACCTTTCCCGCACAAAGGAATCGGTGTTTTCGTGGGATTTGGTAGCCGGATGGACGGCCCGGCTCATCGACAAAAAAGAATACTTTATCCAGACGGACATCCCAAGGCTCCCCACCCAGGAGGGCCAGCAGATGTCCCTTTTTGATTTTGCGGCGTTTCAGCAGCCAGCCCGGACGGAGGGCGCAGCGCAGCCATCCGTTTTTTCTCACCCGGCTCTGCCCCAGCAGGTGATCGACGAGGCGCTGTGTATCGGCTCCAACCACAAGCACAGCCGCCTCATCATCTGCGCCTACTTCAAAAAAGATAAGCCGGACAACGCCCGATTCCTGGCGGAGCACTATGGCGAGAACGGCGCGGGCTTTTATCTGAACGGCAAAAAGTATGCTCTTTGGTATAACGCCGAGGGAATCCGCATTGCTGAAGGTGAAAGCGCCCGGCGTTCCAGCGCCGCCCTCATCCCCTGGGAACAGGCGGCGGCCCGTATCCGGGAACTGCTGGATTTAGGCCGGTATATGCCCCAGAGCGAACTTGACCAGGTGGATCGCTATGAAGTCAATGCGCTGGCCGACCGGCTGCTGCTGATGTTCCGCGACATTGAGGATGAAGATAAGCGTTTTTTCCCCTCGCTGCGGGCCGTCTATGATAAACCAGGCGGGTTCCCGGAGGCGTCTGAAGAAATCGCTGGGCTTTTGAGCCGGGAAGATGGCTTACAGGCCATCCTCTCAGAATATGAAGCCTTTGCCGCCGCCTACCAGGAAAACCCGGCTATTCTGCGGTTCCGCTTTTACCGTCCGCTTGCTCTCCAGGCCCAGCTTGCAGATTTACAGCGGGAGCCGCTGCATTTTACCGCCGCCGAGGGGTATGACCACCAGCGGCGTTTGTATATCTCCACAGACGAGATCGACAACCTTCTGCGCGGCGGAAAACGCAGCGTAGATTACCGGCTGGCCGTGTATTCCTTTTACCGCAACCATACAGACCGCAAGGAACGGGAGGATTTTCTAAAGCACTACCACGGGGAATACAGCGGATATGGCGGCGGAAACGACGATGTGACCTACCAACTCAGCAAAGGCGTTTCCTTCAGCCACGGCAGTATCGCCGCCCCCTACGCCAAGGTGGAACTGAAATGGAGCGCCGTGGAAAAGCACGTCAGCGCCATGATCGCCCAGGGGCGGTTTTTATCCGAGGACGACCGGGCTGCCATGCCGCAGTATGAAAAGCACCAGCTTGCCCGGAATATCCGCACGTTCTTCGAGAACGTACCCCAGGAACAGCCGCACCCCTATCCGTTTGGCTTCGATTATTGGGACGCGGTGAAGGTCATCGAGCCGCAGCTTGACGACCCGGCCCGCGTGGAGAAAATCCACCAGATGATGGTTCCCATTTGGGAGGCCACTCCGCAAGGCGACCGGATGTACACCCTGCGCCAGCAGGCGTTTGAAAACCTCACCGCCTTCCGGCAGGGTACGTTTACCCTCTTTGCAGAGCACAAGGAGCCAGTAGCCCCCACCACGTCGCAGGCGAAAGCCTACGACCTGGGCTACGGGCACATGGGAAATGGCTTGACGGTGTGGAACCGGCTGGAGGAAGAACACGGGGACTACAAAACAGTAGCCCACATCGGCCCCGACCGCACGGTAACGATATACGATGAGGAAATGCCCCAAGCGGTGCGGGATGAAATTAAACGGATTGCGGATACCTCGGAAATGACCATTTCCGCTACCCAGGACGCGCCGGTGTTCGCCGTGCCGCCCAGGGTACAGGAACCGCCCCAAAAAGAAGAAGCCCCAGACCCCTATCCTACGCTGGCCGCCCAGGTGCTGCGCCTTATTGGCGAGTTTGATGGTTCCCGTATGGACTACGGCGAGGATGACGCCCAGGCGGTGGAGAATATTGCCCGGCAGCTCCACGACCCCGCACAGCGGGAGGAACTCTATGAGCTGCTGCGCTCTTTCCTCGACCATGCCGACCCGGAGGAAGAAATCGCGGTGGATGTGGCCCTCTGCCTGGAGCAGATCGAGGCGCTGCCGCCTGCCCTTACCCCGGAGCAGGCCCTGCGGGAAGAAATCAAAACCTATCTGGATGAAGCCGGATACGCGGCGTCCGATGAACTGATCGAGGACGGCATTTCTGAATACCGTTCCCATGGCGGCAAAGGGAACAGCCAGGATGTCGCCGGATTTATCGAGCGCGAGCTGTTAGCAGAAGAACCGGCTGCGGAAGCCATGCCATCCGGCCATGGGGACGAATACCGCCTGCTGGGCCGCCTCAAAGCCGACTGCGACTACTTCCTGGGCGCTGGCGGACGTGCGGAAAAGCATTTGTGGGCCGGGAACGTGCGGGAGCAGATCGCCAAAATGCGGGAACTGTACGCCGCCCTGCCGGAAAAACCGGAATGGCTAACCCCAGAGGACATCGACCGCTACGCCCAGCGTATGGAGCCGCCTTTTGAGGTTGTGGTGTACCACCACTTTGAAAATGGATTTGACGAACGGCTGGATTACCAAACGCTGGCAGAGGCGGAACAGGCGGCGCAGCAATATGTGGCCGGAACGATGGAGGGCGAGGACGGCTTTGCCTATGACGGCGCTGGCATCTACGATTTGAATGAGAGCCGGTGGCTGCGGGTTTACGGGGACTTCCCCGATGAACGGGCCATCGAGCAGGCGGCGCTTGCCGCAGAGGAACTGCAAACCAGCCAGGAGCAGGACGTTTTACAGCCTAAAAAAGAAGAACCGGCCCCGCTGCCGCCCAAACGCCCCCGGCGTGAGCGCATTACCTTCACAACCCTGCACCCGGAAATCCCCAGGGATCAGCGCCATGATTTCCACATCACCGACGACGCCCTGGGCCATGGCACCCCCAGCGAGAAATATGCGGCCAATGCTGCCGCTATCCGCACCTTGAAGCAGATCGAAGCGGAGGAACGACTGGCCACCCCCGAAGAACAGGAAATCCTGTCCCGCTATGTGGGCTGGGGCGGCCTTGCGGACTGCTTTGAGGAAACCAGCCCCCATTATGAGGAGCTGAAATCCCTGCTGGATTCGGAGGAATACGCGGCGGCCAGGGCCAGCACCCTCACCGCCTTTTACACGCCGCCCGTGGTCATCCGGGGAATCTACAAAGCCCTGTCCCAGATGGGCTTTACCCAGGGCAACATCCTGGAACCGTCCTGCGGCACCGGCAATTTCCTGGGCCTGCTCCCTGCGGATATGGCGGGCAGCAAAGCCTACGGCGTGGAGCTGGATTCCATTTCCGGGCGGATTGCGAGCCAGCTTTACCAGAACGCCAGCATTTCCGTAAACGGCTTTGAAACCGTGCAAATGCCGGACAGCTTTTTTGATGTCGCTGTAGGAAACGTCCCCTTTGGGGATTTCAAGGTGCTGGATCGGCGATACGACAAGCACCATTGGCTCATCCATGATTACTTTTTCGGAAAGGCGCTGGATAAGGTGCGGCCCGGAGGCGTGATTGCCTTTGTCACTTCAAAAGGCACCATGGATAAGGAAAACTCCGCCGTCCGCAGGTATCTTGCCCAGCGCGCCGACCTCATCGGGGCCATCCGCTTGCCGGATAACACCTTCAAGCAGAACGCAGGAACCGAAGTGACCAGCGACGTCATTTTCCTGCAAAAGCGCGACCACATCACCGATCTGGAACCGGATTGGGTGCATTTGGACACGGATGAAAACGGAATCCGCATGAACCGCTATTTCGTGCAGCACCCGGAGATGATTCTGGGCGACATGGTGATGGAATCCACCCGGTTCGGGCCGGACAGCGTCTGCAAAGCCCGCGAGGGCGAAGATTTGTCCGAGCAGCTTGCCAATGCCGTCCAGTTTTTGCAGGCGGAAATCAAGCCCTACGAGCTGGAGGAACTGGACGAGGAGGAAGATCGCTCCATCCCCGCCGACCCCACTGTGAAGAATTTCAGCTATACGATTGTAGACGGGCAGGTGTACTACCGGGAAAACAGCCTCATGCACCCGGTGGAAGTCTCCGTCACGGCGGAAAACCGTATCCGTGGCATGATCGAGCTGCGGGAATGTGTCCGCAGGCTCATTGAGTACCAGACCGAAGGCTACCCGGATGAGGAGATTGCAGCCGAGCAGCAAAAGCTCAATGCCCTTTACGACAGCTTTACCGCCAAATACGGCCTTATCAACAGCCGGGGCAACAAGCTGGCTTTTTCGGAGGACTCCAGCTACTGCCTGCTCTGCTCTTTGGAGGTGTTGGATGAGCAGGGCGGCCTAAAAAGAAAAGCCGATATGTTCTCCCGGCGTACCATCCGGCCCCATGTGGCTGTCACCAGCGTGGATACGGCCAGCGAGGCGCTGGCGGTGTCCATTTCAGAAAAAGCCCGCGTGGACATGGACTATATGGCGGAGCTGTCAGGGAAATCACCGGAGGAATTGGAACGGGAGCTTGCCGGGGTGATCTACCGGGATATTCGTTGCGCGGAGAACCCGGAGGACATCCTGCCTTCCCTGGCGGATCTGAGCCGCTATCCCTTTGTCACGGCGGACGAGTACCTTTCCGGGAAAGTGCGCCAGAAGCTGCGGATGGCAAAAGCCTTCCTGGAGGCGGCCCCAGCCGGGCAAAAGGAAACCGCCCGCAGAAATGTGGAGGCCCTGGAGGCCGTCCAGCCACAGGATTTAGGCGCTGGGGAGATCGGCGTGCGCATTGGCGCGAACTGGGTGCCCATCGACGTATACCAGCAATTCATGGTGGAACTGCTTACCCCTTACGGGCAGGCCAGAAGCCGCATTAAAATCCTGCGCTCCGAAGCTACCGGGCAATGGAGTATCACGGAGAAGAACTTTGACCGGGCCAACGTTAAGGCCAATACCACCTACGGCACCAGGCGGATGAGCGCCTACCACATCCTGGAACAGACCTTAAACCAGCGGGATGTACGGGTGTTCGATTATATCGAGGATGAGTACGGCAACAAAAAACCCGTCCTCAACAAAAAAGAAACCGCCATCGCCCAGGACAGGCAGGAACTCATCAAACAGAAGTTTGCCGAGTGGGTATGGAAAGACATCGACCGCAGGGAACGGCTATGCCGCATTTACAACGAAACCTTCAATGCCCTGCGCCCCCGCGAGTATGACGGGCGGCATATCCGGTTCGAGGGGATGAACCCGGAGATTACCCTGCGGCCCCACCAGGTGAACGCCATCGCGCATATCCTGTACGGCGGAAACACCCTGCTGGCCCACGAGGTGGGGGCAGGGAAAACTTACGAGATGGTGGCCGCCGCCATGGAGATGAAGCGCCTGGGGCTTTGCACCAAGTCGCTGATTGTGGTGCCCAACCACATCACGGAACAGTGGGCGGCGGAATGGCTCCAGCTCTATCCTTCTGCCAACATCCTGGTAGCGACAAAGAAAGACTTTGAAACCCAGAACCGAAAGAAGTTTTGCAGCCGCATTGCCACCGGAGACTACGACGCCATCATCATTGGCCACAGCCAGTTTGAGAAAATCCCCATGAGCGTGGAGCGCCAGCAAGCCATTTTGGAACGCCAGATCGAGGAAATCCTGGAAGGAATCGAGCAGGCCAAGGCGCAGAAGGCGGAACGCTACACGGTCAAGCAAATGGAGCGCACCCGGAAATCGCTGGAGACAAGGCTTGCCAAGCTCAACGACCAGAGCCGCAAAGACGATACGGTCACTTTTGAGCAACTCGGCATTGACCGGCTCTTTATTGATGAGAGCCATTATTTTAAGAACTTGTTTCTGGCGACAAAAATGCGCAACGTGGGCGGCATTGCCCAGACCGAAGCCCAAAAATCCAGCGACCTGTTTATGAAAACGCAGTACCTGGACGAGTTGACAGGCGGGCGCGGCACAATTTTTGCTACCGGCACTCCCATTTCCAACTCCATGGTGGAACTTTACACCATCCAGCGATATTTGCAGTACCGGATGTTACAGGAGATGGGCCTTGTCCATTTCGATGACTGGGCGGGGAACTTCGGGGAAACCGTCACCGCCATTGAGTTGTCTCCGGAAGGCACCGGTTATCGTGCCAGGACAAGGTTTGCCAAGTTTTATAACCTGCCGGAGCTGATGGCCGCTTTCAAAGGGGTGGCGGACATCCAGACGGCGGATATGCTCAAACTCCCCGTGCCAAAGGCCAACTTCCACACGGAAGTCATTAAACCGTCCGAGATCCAGAAAGAGATGATAAAGGGGCTGGCGGAACGGGCCGAGAAAATCCGTGCCGGTGGGGTTGATCCCCATGTGGACAATATGCTGCGCATTACCAACGACGGGCGGAAACTGGCGCTGGATATGCGGCTCATCCAGCCTCTGGCCCCGGATGACCCCAATGGTAAAGTATCTGTCTGCGCCCGGAACGTGTACCGTATCTGGGAACAGACCAAAGAAAAACGCTCTGCCCAGCTTGTATTCTGCGATTTGTCCACCCCCACCACCGACGGCTCTTTCAGCGTTTACGATGATTTGAAAAAGAAACTGATGGACGCCGGTATCCCGGAGGAAGAAATCGCCTTTATCCACACGGCGGACAGCGAGGCCAAAAAGAAGGAGTTGTTTTCCAAAGTGCGCGCCGGGCAGGTGCGGGTGCTGCTGGGTTCCACGGCCAAAATGGGCGCGGGCACCAACGTCCAGGATAAACTCATTGCCCTGCATGACCTGGACTGCCCCTGGCGGCCTTCCGACCTTCAGCAGCGGCTGGGCCGTATTGTCCGCCAGGGCAACGAAAACGAGGAGGTGGAAATCTATCGGTATGTCACCGAGGGCACCTTTGACGCTTACCTCTACCAGCTCGTAGAGAACAAGCAGAAGTTTATCGCTCAGATCATGACCAGCAAATCTCCCGTCCGCGTGGCGGATGATGTGGATGAAACGGCCCTCAGCTATTCGGAAATCAAGGCATTGGCCACCGGCAATCCGTTAATCATCGAGAAGTGCAACCTGGATATGGAAGTGGCGCGGCTGAATATGCTGAAGGCCAGCCACTTGAACCAGGTATATGCCCTGGAAGAACTGGTGTACCGCAAGTACCCGGAGGAAATCACCCGGCTCACGGAGTTAATCGAGGGCTATGGGCAGGACGTGGCGCTGGCGGCGGCCCACCCCAAGGCCCAGGAGGGCTTCTGCGGCATGGATGTGGACGGCAGGCACTACGCTGAAAAGGAGGACGCAGGCAAGGCCATCATCGACGTCTGTACCCGTATGACCGGTTCCGACGCTGTTCTTTTGGGGCAGTACCGGGGCTTTTCCATGGTGCTGGCCTACGACGGCAGGAGCAATGAATACCGGATCACCCTCAAAGGCACCCTTTCCCATACGGTGACGCTGGGCGCGGATGTATTCGGCAATATCACCCGCCTGGACAACGCCCTGGAAAACCTTGCAGGTAGCCTGGAGGCCGAGCAAAACCGCCTGGAGGAAACCAGGGGCCAGCTTGAAAACGCCCGCGCCGAGCTGCAAACGCCATTTGCCCGCGAGGCGGAACTGGCGGAGAAAACCAAACGGCTCAAAGAACTGAACATCCTGCTCAACATGGATGAGAAAGACAAAACGCTGATGGACGACGGCCCCGACGAAGGGGAAGAAATGCCGGAAAGGAAGGTGGTGGGACTGGAGCGTTGACACCTGTGCCGGCTGGAGCAATCCAGCCGGCTTTCTACATATCTGAAAAGGACATCGCCCCCTTTACATAGCCAGCCGCCCCATGCGGGCGGTAAATCTGCGGCTATGGAAAGGGGACTGTATTTTTTTTATGCCTTTTTATAACCAGGAGGAGATTGAAAAAGCGCGCCAGGTGGACTTATTCACCTACCTGCAAACCTGCGAGCCGCAGGAGCTTGTCCACGTTTCCGGCAATGTCTACTGTACCAGGGAACATGACAGCCTGCGGATTTCCAACGGCAAATGGTGCTGGTTTTCCCGTGGGATCGGCGGGTACAGCGCGCTGGACTACCTCATCAAAGTCAAGGGCTGCTCTTTTATGGAGGCCATGGAGGCCGTCATCGGCAGGGCGGCCATCCCGCCGCCGTCCCGTGCGCCCGCCCCAAATGCGGAAAAGCCCAAGCACCTGCTTTTGCCGCCGCCCACCCCGGATAACCGGGCCATGCTCCAATATCTTGCGGGCCGGGGCATTGACAGGGAGATTTTGGACTACTGCGTTAAGACCGGGCGGGTTTATGAGAGCTGGAACAAGGGCCACGGCAACGTGGTTTTTGTGGGTTTTGACAAAGCCGGGAAAGCGCGGTTCGGCTGCCTGCGGGGGATTGGCGAAGGCCGGTTCCACGGGGATGTAAGCGGCAGCGACAAGCACTATTCCTTTGCCCTGCCCGCCTGCGTGGAAAACCCGGCTGTCCATCTGTGCGAGTGCGCCATTGATGTGATGTCCTACGCCACCCTCTGCAAGCTGGACGGGATTGACTGGCGGCGGCACAACCTGTTATCCCTGGCCGGGATTTACCAGCCGAAGAAAAAAATCGAGGAAAGCAAGCTGCCCGCCGCCCTCACCCGGTTTTTGGAGGATCACCCCCATGTGAAAACCCTCTATCTCCATCTGGACAATGACGGCCCCGGCAGGCTGGCGGCCAGGGCCATCCTGGCGGCTATTCCCGAAGGGTACGAGGTGAAAAACCGCCCGCCGCCCCAGGGGAAAGACGTCAATGATTTTCTCTGCCACCGGCTGGGGATTCCCATCCGCAGCGCAAAAGGAAAGGAGCTGGAACGATGAAAGAGTACGACATTACCATCCGCGAGACGCTGGAAATGACGGTCACGGTGGAGGCGGAAAGCCGCGAGGAGGCCCGCCAGAAAGTGGCCGACAACTGGAAAAACGGCGAATATATCCTGGACGCGGAGAGCTTTAAGGACGTGGAGTTTTATCCCAGGGGCCGAAGCCGCGACCGGGATGGACGATGAATTGTTTTTTCGGACGTCTGCAATTCCCCTGCGGGGAATGGAACGTGTATGTACCAGCAAGCATCGCCGTTTGGGGACAAACGGCAGCTTGTTAGGGGGAACGCCCCCTAAAACCCCTTTGGAAAGGACGGAGATTTTCATGGAATTTTTGTTTTTCATCATTGGTTTTCTGCTGGGCAGCCTGGGCGGTGTCACTGCCATGTGCCTTGTGCAGATCAACCGTATCGGAAAGGAGGAGGGCCATGGGCAAGCGGAACATCGAGATTAAAGTGCGCTTAAACCGCAAAGAGGCCGAGCTGTTAAACAAGCATGTGAAGAAAAGCAGGCTCTCACGCGAAGCATACCTGCGCCACCTGATAAACGGCCTGGTTCCCCAGGACGCGCCGCCCCCGGCGTATTTCGATTTTATGCGGGAGCTGCACAGCATTGGGAACAACTTAAACCAGATCGCCCAGAAAGCCCATGTGCTGGGGGTGATGGACGAGCGCCGGTATGACGAGGCCCTGCAAAGATTCGATCAACTTATCCGGGACATTACCAAGGCGGTGATTTTGCCAAAGCCCATGGACATGGAGGGGCCCCCGCGAAGCCTGCTTCGTGGGGAAAAGGAACACCCGCGCAGCGGTGAGCCTTTTGACGCTTGCGGCAAAAGCGATAAGCGAAGCGCGGTGTGACGTGGCTACCACATCCATCTGGCGGGTAAACGGTTGGCTGGGCAAGGTTCTCATCTATATCGAAAACCCGGACAAGACGGAAAACCCCGCCAGCTTTGAGACACCAGACATGGACACAAAGGAGGCCCAGGGCCTTTCCGACGTGATCGAGTATGCCATCCAGCAGAAGAAAACGGGAAAAGCGGTGGTGGACGATGAGGATGTGCCTGTCATGCAGCGATTTGTTTCCGGGGTGAATTGCAGCCCCACCACCGCCCGTGATGAGATGATGGCCGTAAAAAAGCGGTTTGGCAAGGAGGAAGGCACGGTGGCTTATCACGGCTATCAGAGCTTTGCCCCCGGCGAGGCCACCCCGGAAATGGCCCATGAGATCGGGCTGAAGTTGGCAAAAGCATTGTGGGGTGAGAAATACCAGGTGCTGGTGGCAACCCACCTGGATAAATCCAATCACCTGCACAACCACTTTGTGGTGAACACGGTTTCGTTCATTGACGGGATCAAGTACCACCGTACCGAAAAGGATTACTACGACATGCAGCGGGAATCCGACCGGCTGTGCCGGGAGTATGGGCTGTCCGTGATCGAACATCCCCAGCGGGGAAAATCCAAGCACTACGGGGAGTGGCGGGCCGAACAGGAGGGCCGCCCCACTTACCTTTCCCTCATCAAAGCCGATGTGGACGCTGCCATCCGCCAGTCAATGACGGAGAGGCAGTTTTTTTATCACCTGCGGCAGATGGGCTACGACATCAAAGTGGGCAAGGACATCACCGTGCGAGCGCCCGGCAGGGACAGCGGAAGAAAGCTCATGCGCAACCTGGGCGAAGCGTATTCCCTGGAGAACATCCGCAGACGGATTCTGGCCCAGCGTCGCCCGCAAAGGGAGGCAGCGCCGGAGCCGAAGCGGTGCAGGCTTTCGGGGGATTTGAAGCAGGCCAGGAAGGTGACGGGCTTTCGCGCCCTCTACTTCCACTACTGTTATCTGCTGGGGGTATTCCCCAAAAAGCAGAAGCGGCAGCCGGGCCATGTGCCCCACGTGCTGCGGGAGGACTTGATCCGGGCGCAGGAATTGACGGACGAGGCAAGGCTGCTTTCCCACCACAGCATTGACACCCTGGAGCAGCTCAACGCCTATGAAGCCGATGTGAAATCTCAGCTTACCGGCCTAACCGAACAGCGAAAAAGCCTGTACCGGAAGCTGCGCACCAAGGCGGTGCTGGCCGACCCCGCCCGGCATGAACAGATCCGGGCGGAGATCGCTGCCCTCTCCGGGCGGCTGAAAGACCTGCGCCGGGAGGTAAAACTGTGCGAGGACATCGCGGCGCGTTCCCTCTCTCTCAAAGAGAAGATACGGGCAGCCCGCGAGGAACAGCAGGCCGGGAAAACGGATAAGGCCCGGCAGGAAGCAGGCCGGACGGAAAGGAGATGATTTTCTATGTATAACTCAGGCGACGCGGCGGAACAGGTGGTGCGCATGAGCCTGGAGGGTGCGGAAGTGGCCCTCAAGATTACAGGCGCAGCCGCCAAAAATCTGGCCGCCGCCCTTTACACGGTCTTGAAAGACCAGAAGAAAACCAAGGGCAAGGCCCGTATTGAAGCCATGCTACGGGAAAAGCGCCCCTTAAAGGTTTACACCATCAAGAAGGAGGACGCCCCGGAGTTTGCCAAGCAGGCAAAGGGCTATGGAATCCTCTATGCCCCGATCCCTGTGAGGAAAGAGGATGATACCATCGACATCCTGGTATTCCAGGACGACGCGGCCAGGGCCAACCGGATCGTGGAGAAGTTCAACCTCACGGTGGTGGATACCGCGTCCATCAAGGAGGACATCGAGAAATCCCGCGAGGAGCGCGGCAGCGAACCGGAAGCCCCGGAGAAAGCTGCGCCGGAAAAGAGCGAGGACGACAAACTTCTGGACGAGCTGATGGAGAAACCCGCCCAAAAGGAAAAGGCGCAGGCGGAAAATCCGGCGGCGGAGAAAAACGCCCCTTTTACGGGAGCGGCGGAGAAATCCCATCCGTCCGCGCCTATCTCAGAGAACAGCAGCAGCTCCGCAAGGGGTACTTCTGATGGGGACGGGAAGCCTTCTGTCCGGCAGGAGCTGCGGGACATCCAGACCCAGCGGAAGAAAGAGGCGGAAGCCGCCCGGCACGAGGAACCGGCAGCGCCCCAGAAGAAGGCGGCGCAGAAAACCACCAGGCACCAACAGCCAAAGCCCAAAAAGAAATCAAAATCGAAAGAGAGGTAATCTGTGATGAATAACTTTGACGATCTGTTTGAACAGCAGCCCCAAAAAGAACCTGTCCAGAAGCCGAAGCCGCAAAAGGAAAAGCCGAAAAAACAATGGTGGCAGCTCCGCGAGGAAAAGCAGCGGGGGGAAGCCTACGCCACCCTGGATAAGAAGTTTGGCGAGTTTTCCGAGGGCCGGGGCGATATGAAAGCATATCTGGATGTGCAGAGCCGGTTCCCCTTCCACTCTGCCCGTAACGCCATCCTTATCGGGGAACAGTGCCCCAACGCCCAGCGCGTGGGCGGCTATAAGGAATGGGCTTCCCAGGGTATTGAGATTCTGGAAGAAGAAAAGCGCCTGCCCATCATCATCCTGGAACCGGGAAAGGCGTACCGGCGTGAGGACGGCAGCGTAGGCCAGAACTTCTTTGCCAAGGAAGTGTTTGACGTTTCCCAGACCACGGCGCGGGGTGAGGCCCAGCCCCAGGTGAATTACGATGAACGCCTGCTCCTAAAGGGCCTCATCGCCAGTTCCCCAGCGCCCATCCATGCAACGGAGGAACTACCCCAGGGACGGGGCGCTTTGTATGACCCGGAGCAGAACGCCATCCTGGTGAAAAAGGGCATGGATGCGCCGGACATCTTCCGCTGCGTTTCCCTGGAGGTGGCCAATGTGCAGCTTGTCAGAAACCGGGAAGGGTATTCCCGCGAGACAGAGGGCTACAAAGCCTACGCGGTGAGCTATATGCTCTGCAAACGGTATGGTGTGGACGCACAGGAGTATGACATTTCCCGGCTTGACGGTGTGCTCCAGGGGCAAGACCCCAAAGAGGTGGTTCCGGCGGCCCTTACGGATATGCGCGACACCTTTAAGGAACTCAATGGCCGCATGGCCAGGGCCATGGGCCTCACCCGCGCCAGCAGGCAGAAAGAACAGGAACGGTAAAGGAGGTTTGACCGATGGAACGACAGGAAAAGGTTGTCCTTACGCTGGACAGCTATGAGCACGGGATTATGATCCGCGCCCTCAACGAGTTGCGCAACGACATGCTGGAGGAACAGCGCGATCCCGGCCCGGTAGAGGATGTTCTGCTGAAAACCATTGACGCCCCATCCCAAAAAGACAAGAAAGCGAAGCGTCGGGATGAAGCCCGATAACAAGACGGGCGGCCTCTGGCTCTATGCCCTGGGGCTTTTCCCGGTGATATGGCTTGCCCTGCTGATTGCGCCTTCCCTTTCCGGTGGGCTTTCCGAAATCCTGGAGGCCCTGCCTGCGGCGATGAACCATCCCTTTCAGATCGTATGGTGTGAGGACAGCGGAAAAGCTGTCCTCATTTTTATGGCCGCCTATGGGCTGGGCATTGGGATTTACCTCTCATCCCGGCGCACTTACCGCAGGGGCGAGGAACACGGTTCCGCCAAATGGGGCGATCCGCGGGCCGTGAACAAGAAATACCGGGATAAAGACCCGTTCCAAAACCGCATTTTTACCCAGCATGTCCGCATGGGGCTGGACGGGAAAAAGCACCGCAGGACGTTAAACACCCTGGTCTGCGGCGGCAGCGGCGCGGGAAAGAGCCGCTTCTACGCAAAAGTGAACCTCTGCCAGGCCAATACCTCTTTCTTCATCCTGGACTGTAAAGGTGAGCTGCTGAGGGACTGCGGCGGCCTGCTAAAACGGCAGGGGTATGAGATCAAGGTGGTTGACCTTTTGAACATGGAGAAAAGCCACTGCTACAATCCTTTCGCTTATCTCAAGAACGACAACGATGTGCAGAAGATGGTGACAAACCTGTTCAAAGCCACCACCCCCAAAGGGAGCCAGAGTAACGACCCCTTCTGGGATACGGCGGCCAGTATGCTTCTCATGGCGCTGGTGTTCTACCTTCATTATGAAGCACCGGAGGACGAGAAAAATTTCCCCATGGTGATGGAAATGCTCCGGGCCGGTGAAGTGCGGGAGGATGATGATTCCTACCAATCCCCGTTGGATGAGCTGTTTGACCGGTTGGAAATGCGTTCCCCCGACCACATCGCGGTGAAGTATTACAAGGACTACCGCTCCGGCAGCGCCAAGACCCTCAAATCCATCCAGATCACCCTTGCCTCGCGGTTGGAGAAGTTCAACCTTTCATCGGTGGCAGCCCTCACAGCCACCGATGAGCTGGAGTTGGCCAGACTGGGAGAAAAGAAGGTGGCGCTCTTTGCCCTTATCCCGGACAACGACGCCAGCTTTAACTTCCTGGTGAGCCTTTTGTATGCCAGCACTTTTCAGGAGTTGTTTTACAGCGCCGACCGGGTACACGGCGGGAGCCTGCCCGTGCCGGTGCATTTTTTGATGGACGAGTTTGCCAACGTCAGCCTGCCCGACGACTTAAATCTATTTGAGTCCGCATACCGCGAGGTGTGTGAAAAAATACGCATTGAATTGCTGGAACCCCCTAAAGCCCGGCGCGCTACAACACAAGCCCTCTCTGGGGGTCGGTGTGAACGCGGCGAAAGCAGAAAAAAGCGACGGGATGGTATATGGTCAAACCCTGTGTACTGTTTTCAATGGGCAACCAGCAGCTAAGCCCGTAAGGGAAAGTTCAACGGCTATCCGGTATGGAGTAGGCCCAAGGGGGCCGAAGCGGTGCGCCCCCGCCCCATGGCGGGGTGAAGATATAGTCTACGCTTGCGTGAAAGCGCAAGAGGCTTAAAAAGCCGGGCAGGTCTACCGAGCCTGCCTAAATCACACGGCGATAAGCTATTGGCAACCATGAGATCGAGAAATATATCCGTTTCCATCATTATCCAGAACATTGCCCAGTTAAAGGCGCTGTACGAGAAGCAATGGGAATCCATCATGGGCAACTGTGACGAGTTTTTGTACCTGGGCGGCAACGAATCGTCCACCCACAAGCTCATCTCCGAAAGCTATCTGGGCAAGAGCACCCTCTGGCTGGACACCTACGGCAAGAGCACCGGACATTCCGGCAGCTACTCGACCAATAACCAGATCACGGGCCGGGAACTGATGACCCCGGACGAAGTGCGGATGTTAGACAACCGCCTGGCCCTGCTCTTTATCCGTGGGGAACCGCCGCTGATGGATGAAAAGTACGACCTGTTAAAGCACCCTTATGTGAAATACACCACCGATGGCGGCGCGCCAGCCTTCACCCACGGCGGTACGGAAAACGCTGTGGCGGATATGGTTATTGGCCGCCTTACCCCCGGCGACCTGGAAAAAGTCAAGGAGCCGGATGAACTTTGTGAGCTTCTGTCCGACGAGGACATGGAGAAAATCTTTCAATTCAAGGAGGAAAAGCAAAATGAGACTGTTTAACAAGGAAAATAAGAACAAGGAAACCCATCGCCTGCCCATGGGCCAAAAGAGCAAACGTGCCCTTGCGGTCTACTCGGCCTTGGTGTTCCTGCTGTGCTGCTGCACCACCACAGCTTTTGCCGCCGGCGATCCGTTGACCGTTATCAACAACCTCAGCGATTTCATTTTTGGCCTCATCCGGGCCATTGGTATGATCCTGCTGGGCTTCGGTGTGGTGCAGATCGGCCTCTCCCTCAAATCCCACGACCCCAGCCAGCGAGCCAACGGTTTCCTCACTTTGGCCGGTGGTGTTGTCATCACTTTTGCCAAGGAGATTTTGACCCTGATTACCGGCTGATTGGCCCAGTGGAAAGGAGTTTGCCATGAATTTGAAATGCGAGTGCTATATCCACTCTTTGAAGCAGGGGGAGAAAAACGTGCTGGGCGAAGCGACCATCCTCAAGCGCCTGGGGGATAACGACTACCTGGCCGAGTACAATGGTGTGAAATGCCATGCGATGTTCAATCCCTTTGTAGGGCGCTATTTTGTGGACGATGTGTACGGCATTGTCCGCAGTTCGCCGGAGCGCGGCGAAAGATAAACGAAAAATACGACAGTGCGGGGGCGGGCATACCGGCCCGCCCCTTATCCTGCTGGAAAGGAGGAATGTGTTTTGAGTGATAACTGGGTTGTGCAAAACCTGCAGAACGCCCTGGACACCTGGAACAAGTACCTGTCTGAGATCTGGCAGCTCATCACCCAAAGTCCGGAGCAGTTTAAGGGCGGTACGATTTGGAGCGTCATTGTCAACATCAATGACGCGGTACGGGCCATTGGCCTGGCGCTTTTAGTGCTGTTCTTTGTAGTGGGCGTCATGCGCACCTGCGGCAGCTTTGCCGAGGTGAAAAAGCCGGAACACGCGCTGAAGCTGTTTATCCGGTTTGCCATCGCCAAGGGCGTTGTAACCTATGGGCTGGAACTGATGATGGCCCTTTTCAATATCGTCCAGGGGCTTGTTTCCACGATTATGAACGCAGCCGGATTCGGTTCGGCACAGCAGACGGTTCTCCCACAGGAAGTCATTGACGCGGTGGAAAGCTGCGGCTTTTTTGAATCTATCCCCTTGTGGGCGGTAACGCTCATCGGCGGGCTGTTCATCACTGTCCTCAGCTTCATTATGATTATGACCGTCTACGGGCGGTTTTTTAAGCTCTATCTTTACACGGCCATCGCGCCGGTGCCCCTGTCCACCTTTGCTGGGGAACCAACGCAGAACGTGGGCAAGAGCTTTATCAAATCCTATGCGGCGGTGTGCCTGGAGGGGGCCATCATCGTGCTGGCCTGTATTATCTTCTCCCTGTTCGCGGCTTCCCCGCCTGCCATTGACCCCAATGCGGCGGCAGTGACGCAGGTGTGGAGCTATATTGGAGAATTGGTCTTTAACATGCTCGTCCTCGTAGGCGCAGTGAAGATGGCCGACCGCGTGGTGCGCGAGATGATGGGCCTGTAAAGGAGGATGTATGAAGCGTTTTTATATTTTCAAAGACGGAGTACAACAAGCGTTAAGAAATGGAGGGTAAGTATGAACATGAGTAATGAAAAGCTGATGAGGCTTGCCGAGCGCGCCCTAAAGCGCACAGAATCCTATCAATGGAACCGGGGGCTGGACATGCCGGATGAGGAAAACTATAAAATTCAATATTTATTGGTTAAGGGCAGCAAGAACTCTCCAGAAAATGCAGTTGCCTATGCGTCCTATGGAGGCGAGATCATGATCCTTTATCCCTTGCAGGAGGATAGACAGCCGATTGAAATCAACGAGGATGTCTTTTTCTTTGATTCAGAGCTATTTGAAGCTCTGGAGCAGGGCTATTCGGTGGCTTTCATGTCGCTGGAATCCCACTGCTGCATTTGGTATGAGATTGAAAATCTGCAAGATAAGCTGGAACATCCGGCTGGTGTGCAGAAATATCTGCATTATTGTAAGCAACACGGTATTACCAGGGAACGGTTAGCCAGGGAGGAATATTATGACGGCATGGACGCGATGAAACTCTATGACCGGCAGGCCGCCATAGGCTCCCAGGTCAAAAAGAAACAAGAGCTTGAGCGATAACAGGAGGTGGCATTTTGGAAGTCAAGATCAACCGCGAAATCCGCAATTACACCGAATCCATGTTTTTCGGTTTGAGTATGCGGCAGTTCATCTTTTCGGTACTGGCCTGCGGTGTAGCCGTGGGCCTTTACTTTATCCTGCGCCCCTATTTTGGGGTGGAAACCCTGTCCTGGATGTGCATTTTGGGGGCAGCACCCTTTGCTATGCCGGGGTTCATCACCTATCATGGCATGACAGCGGAACAATTCATCTGGGCGTGGCTGCGCTCGGAAATGCTGGAGCCGAAGGAATTTAAGTTCGAGGACAGCAACTACTACTATGCGGCTCTGAAAGATACCATCGAGGGGCAGCAAACCGGACGACCCGTCAAGCGTCAGTCCAAAGAACCGAAACATTTTCATAAACGGAAGGAGGCAAAGCATGATTAAGACACTCAAAACCATGTCCAAGCAGGACAAGGAACGATATACCGTACCCCGAAAGGTGCAGGATGTGATCCCCGTCCGCCGTATCTGGCCGGACGGTATTTTTTTGACCGGAAACAAGTTCTCCAAAACCTACCGCTTTTCGGATATTAACTATCTGGTGGCAAGCCGCGAGGATAAGGAGAGTATGTTCCTCATCTACTCGGAACTTCTCAATTCCCTGGATTCCGGGGCGGTGACGAAGATTACCATCAACAACCGGAGGATGAACAAGGCCAATTTTGAGCAGTCCATCCTCATGCCCATGCAGGAGGATTTCCGGGACGAGTATCGCAGGGAATACAATCAAATGCTGCTTGATAAGGCAACCGGAGCAAACGGGATCACCCAGGAAAAATATATTACCATCTCCGTGGTAAAGAAAGATATTGAGGAGGCCCGCGCCTATTTCTCCCGCGTGGGGGCCGACCTTATTTCCCATTTTGCAGCCCTGGGTTCCAAGTGCGTGGAACTGGACGCTTCCGAACGGCTGCGTATCCTGCACGACTTCTACCGCCAAGGCGAGGAGGCAGAGTTTTCCTTTGACCTGGCGGCTAAGGCGAAGCATGGCCATGATTTCAAGGACTATATCTGCCCGGACAGCATGGAGAAGAACAGCGACTATCTGAAGCTGGGGGATAAGTTCTGCCGGGTACTGTTTCTCAAAGACTACGCCTCTTATATCAAAGATAACATGGTGACGGAGCTTACCGATTTCAACCGCAACCTGATGTTCTCCATTGATGTGGTTCCGGTGCCCACCGATGAGGCCGTGCGGGAGGTGGAGAACCGTCTGCTGGGGGTGGAAACCAATATCACCAACTGGCAGCGCCGCCAGAACGCTAACAACAACTTTTCCGCCGTAGTGCCCTATGACATGGAATTGCAGCGCAAGGAGAGCAAGGAGTTCCTGGACGACCTCACCACCCGCGACCAGCGCATGATGTTTGCGGTGATTACCCTGGCCATCACCGCCGACACCAAGGAGCAGCTTGACAGCGATACCGAGGCGGTGCTTTCCGTGGCAAGAAAGCACATGTGCCAGCTTGCGGTGCTGAAATTCCAGCAGCTTGACGGGCTGAACACAGCCCTGCCCATCGGGGCGAGGAAAATCAATGCGTTCCGCACCCTCACCACCGAAAGTTTGGCGGTGTTCATCCCCTTTAAGGTACAGGAGATCCAGGACAAGGGCGGCATTTACTTTGGAGAGAACGCCATCTCCCACAACCTCATCATGTGCAATAAGGCAAACCTGCTCAACCAGTCCTCTTTTTACCTGGGAGTTCCCGGCGCTGGCAAATCCTTTGCGGTGAAGGAACTCATCGCCTTCCTCATGCTCCATCCAGATTACGCCGAGGACGAAATCCTCGTGTGTGACCCGGAGGGCGAGTTTGGCGCGCTGGTGAAAGCCCTGGGCCGGGAAAAAGCTACGGTGGCCCATCTGGTGGCGGGCGGCAAAGACCGCCTAAACGCCATGTATATGGTAGAGGGCTACGGCGAGCAGAACCCCATCGTGGAAAAAAGCCAGTTTATCATGTCCCTCATTGAGCAGATCGACAAGCGGGGCGTGGGGCCGCAGCACAAATCCATCATCGACCGCTGTACCGCCCTGGTGTACCCGGAGGCGGAAAAGGCCGGGCGGGCCGCCACCCTCTGCGATCTGCGCAACAAGCTGCTGGAGCAGCCGGAGGAAAAGGCAAAGGAGATCGCCCTTTCCCTGGAGCTTTACACCACCGGCTCCCTGGACATCTTTGGCCGGGAAAGCACCGTGGATTTGAGCAAGCCCTATGTGGTGTTCGACATCCACGGCCTGGGTGAGCAGCTAAAGCCAGCCGGTTCCCTCGTCATTACCGACACGATTTTGAACCGCGTGACCCTCAACTGGAAACGGGGCAAGCGCACCCACGTCTTTATCGACGAGTTCCATGTGATGTTTGAAAATGAGCAGAGCGGGATCTTCTTCAACTCTGCGTGGCGGCAGTTCAGAAAACGCGGGGCCTACCCCACAGCCATCACCCAGAATGTGGAGTACCTGCTGGATTCCGTGCAGGCCAGCACCATGCTCAGCAACTCGGAGTTTATTGTTATGCTGAACCAGGCGGCTTCCGACCGGGAAAAGCTCTCCAAGCTCCTCAATATTTCCAGGGAGCAGATGAGCTACGTCACCAATGCGGACGCAGGCTGCGGCCTGATCCGTTACGGCAGCGCCCTGGTGCCCTTTGTCAATCGGTTCCCGCGCAGCACAAAGTTGTATGCCTTGATGACCACCAAGCCCGGCGAGGGCGTGTTCGGCGGAGAGGAGGTTTTCGTTGATTGAGTTTTATGTTGGAACATGAAGATTACGGATGATAGGACGGTATTTGGAAAGGCGTGTTTGCTGTTACAGGTGAATATGCCTTTTCCTTATGTAAAAACGGCAAAAGTCATATGAGAATAAAACTTATTACCAGAAAGGAAAAAATCAGTATTGAACTTGTTTTTGAAAGGACACGAGGCAACCTGTTTTTACAATCAGATTTATTGCATGGACTGCATGGAACTGTTAGCCGAAATCCCGGACGGCGCGGTATCTTTGATCCTTACCGACCCGCCCTATGGTATTTCCTATCAAAATCATTTTGCCAAGCATCCCCATCCTCTGCTGACAGGTGATACAGGAATTGACTACAAACAACTGGCACGGGAGAGTTACCGCATTTTACAGCATAACGCCCATGCCTATTTTTTTACCCGTTTTGACTGTTACCCAGAACACTATGCTTGTCTGCAGGAAGCTGGATTCCAGATTAAAAATTGTCTGGTAATCGAAAAGAACACCATTGGTGGCCTGGGGGATTTACAAGGGAGTTTTGCCAACAATGCGGAATGGCTTATATTTTGCCAGAAAGGGCGGCGGGCGTTCAACCACACCACACTTCTGCAAAACCGGAAAAAGGAAGGAACCTTATTCCATGCCGGACGTAGTCCCAGCAAGAAGTATAAAACGCGCTTCCCTGCCTGTTGGTTTGGCGAAGAATATCCCAAGGCAACCTACAATTCAACCTGGCAGAAAAAGAATCAGATTTTTCATCCTACGGTGAAAAATACCGAGTTCCTTTCGTGGCTGATTCAGTTATCCAGTATGCCGGGGGAGTTGATTTTTGACGGCTATATGGGAACCGGCAGCACCGCTTTGGCTGCCATTCAGACCGGCAGGCTCTATTTGGGTACGGAAATTCAGCCAGAATACTATGCGCTGGCAAAGCGGCGCATACAGGAGGTGAAAATGCCATTGGTCAGAAAAGGAAGCGATTCGTATGGAACTTATTTTTGAAAGGACAGTTTTGATATGAACAGACTTAATATCCGGTTTGCGTCCTCAGAACACCGGGATTTCTTTTTGGATATGATGAGCGAGGCCAAGCGGAACGACTGTTACCACCGGGCCTTTTTCTATGTCATGGGGATCGCCCCGGAAACAAGGGCCAACATCCGCCAGATGTTTGATTTTGGGCAGGACTGTATTGAACCGGAGGGTATGAACGGCGGCTGGCAGACCAGCGGCACCGTCCGGGTGTGCCGCCTTGCCTTCAATCTCTGGAACGGCTATACCGACCCGGAGCACAGCAACGCCTATTCCCCGGAGGACTTGTTCTGCTGTGAGTTTGGCCCCTACTTCATGGAGGGCATAAAAATCCGTTACCCGGAATACTGCCGGGAACTGCCGCCTGCCAGAAAGCAGGAGGCCCCAGCCCGGTAAACCGCTTTGATAGGAGGAACAGAAAATGGCTGAACTAACCTACACCCTGGGGGAACACCCCCAGATCAAGGAGCTTCTCTCCGTACTGGAGCAGAACAACCTTCAAAAGCAAAAGGAAGAAGTGCAGGCCCTGGTGGGCTATATGGACAGTCTGGAGGGGAAGCTGGCTCAGATGATGGAGGAAATGAAAGAAATGCGCCTGGAGGTAGGCAAGCTCCACGACAAGGGAATCCGCGCCCGGTGCGCCCAGCTTGTGACGGCGACGGAAGGAAAAATCCAGCAGACCCGGACGATGGTTTTCACCGCCAAGGCAAATCTTATTTCCTCTGCCGGGCGCATGGTGCAGACCTTTCGGGGAAAAGGGCGCTCCGCCCTGCGTCAAGCGGTGCAGGCTTTGCGGATTCCCGCCGTTCTCTCCCGGATGGAGCGCGGCTTCTCTCACGCTGGCAGGGCGATGGAACAGTGTGCCGGGAAGTTGGATGTGATCCGGGCGGAATTGCACCAGGCGGGAAGCCACATGAAAAGCGCCGGACGCGCCCTTGTAGGCAAAGAAGTACAGCAGGCTCAGGAGTTGGAGGCCGATAAGGGTGTGCTTGCTAAGCTGCGGGGCCTATTTCTGTCCTGCGGCAAGATCTTTTCCGGGATGGAACGCGGCGCGGGCCGGTTGGCGGAAAAAGCAGGCGGTGAGAGATTTTCCGTAAAATCGGAACTTCGGGGGCTGAGAGCGGCACCGGCTGCACCGCACCGGCAGGCGGCCGGCAAAGAGCAGGCGCGATAAGGAGGGTAAAGAAAATGAGTAATAAAGTGAAAACCAGACTGATGATCGCAGGGGCGGCCTTTTGTGCCGCCCTTTTCCTTTTCTCCGGGGCTATGCTGGCCCGCGAATACCTCGACCAGAAACAGAGCGCCGAAGCCTTTGAGGAAGTGGCGGAACTGGTGAAAGAGGATACAGAACTTCCATCTCTGGAAGCTGCCGACACCCCGGAACAGACCCCGAAGAAAGTAACTGCGTTTGAAAAGTATGCGGAGGTGTACGCCCAGAACAGCGACCTGGTGGGATGGATTTCCATTCCCAGCACCCGGATTGATTATCCGGTCATGCAGACCAAGGACAGCCCGGATTTTTACCTCAAACACGCCTTTGATAAATCGTACAGCAGCTATGGGGTGCCTTATATCCAGGAAAACTGTGACATCGGCCTGTCCGACAATCTGGTGCTGTACGGCCACCACATGAACAACGGCTCGATGTTCTCCGACCTGTGCAAATACGAGAGCGAGGATTTCTACCGGGAGCATACGATCATCCATTTTGACACGCTGGATGGCTTTGGGGAGTATGAGGTGGTCGCCGCCTTTAAGACGGTGGCTTATTCCGAGGACGGCTTCAAGTATTACCACTTTGTCCATGCGGAGAGCGCCGAGGCTTTTGATGAGTATATTGCCCAGTGCAAGGCGCTGGCCCTCTATGATACGGGCGTGACTGCGGAATATGGCGACCAGCTTATCACCCTCTCCACCTGCGAATATTCCCGGCCAAACGGCAGGATGGTTGTGGTGGCTAAGAAGATTGAGGCATAAGGGCGCGCCCGCCCTGGGAAGGAGGTGAAGCCTATGGGTAAGGGCATTAAGACAAGGAATGTTGCCGAAAAGGGCATTAAAGCGATTGACAAGGCGGCGGTTGCTTCCGAACGGATGAAGGAGGCATATATCCGCACCAAAGACAAGGGCGAGCATGGCCTGTATGCAGAGGAAGGCTCTCCCGGCGAGTATGCGTCCGACCGTGTTTCTTCTGGGGTTGAAAATACAGCCCGTGAAGCTATCCACCAATTTGACAAGCAGGGCCGAAAAGGGGTTAAGACCACCAAAGAGAACATTTCCAAGGTAAAAGAAAAAATCCAGAAGTGCAGGGTCGCAGCCGAACAGCCTAAAAAACAAGCGGAGAAACAGGCGGCAAGGCAGACCAGACGGTCGGCAGACCGTGTTTCGGAGCCGGTGAAAACCATCCGGCAGGAGCGCGGAGCTGTTAAGACCCTGGATCGGGGCCAGAAAAGCATAAAAACGGTGGACAGGAGCCGCAAGACCATCAAGCAGGCGTCCTCTACCGCCAAAGGGACGGTAAAAACAGCCAGTAAATCCATCAAAACAGCGGAAAAGACAGCCAAGGCCAGTATCAAGACGACACAGCAAGCGGCAAAGGCTGCCCAGAGGACAGCCCAGGCCACGGCCAGGGCCGCCAGAGCTGCCGCCCATGCTGCCCGCGCTGCGGCGAAAGCGGCTGTGACTGCGGCAAAGGTGGCGGTCAAGGCTACCATCGCGGCGGTGAAAGCCATTATAGCTGCAACCAAGGCGCTGATCGCGGCCATCGCTGCGGGAGGCTGGATTGCGGTGCTGGTCATTATCGTGATCTGCCTCATTGGTTTGATTATCGGCTCCTGCTTTGGGATTTTCTTCTCTGGGGAGGACTCCGGCACCGGACAGACCATGCAGACCGCCGTGCAGGAGATCAATACCGAATACCAGGAAAACCTTGACGAGATTAAAGCGGCCCACAGCTATGACGTGCTGGAGATGTCCGGGAGCCGGGCGGTTTGGAAAGAGGTTCTGGCGGTTTACGCGGTAAAAACTACCACCGACCCGGACGCTGCCCAGGAAGTGGCCACTATGGACGATTCCAAAAAGCAGCTCTTAAAGGATATTTTCTGGCAGATGAATGAAATCTCGTCCAGTACCGCTACCCAGACGGAAACCATCATTGAAACCTCAGATGATGGAAATGGAAATATCGTAGAAACGGAAACGACTGTCACCCGCACTTATCTGTATATCACCGTCAGCCATAAGACTGCGGAGGAGATGGCCAATCAGTTCGGTTTTGACGAAGATCAGCGGGAACAGATGGCGGAGCTTCTGGATGACGAGAATAATTCCCTTTGGTCACAGGTACTCTATGGTATTACCGGAGGCGATGGCGAGATCGTTACCGTGGCGCTTTCCCAGGTGGGGAACACAGGCGGCGCTCCCTATTGGAGCTGGTACGGCTTTAACAGCCGGGTGGAATGGTGCGCCTGCTTTGTGAGCTGGTGTGCCAATGAGTGCGGTTATATCGACGCCGGTGTTGTTCCGAAGTTTGCGGCCTGCGCGTCCCAGGGTGTACCCTGGTTCAAGGAGCGCGGGCTGTGGCAGGATAACAGCTACGAGCCGCGCCCCGGCGACATCATCTTTTTCGATTGGGATGATGGAGGCCAGGATGGTTCTTCCGACCATGTGGGGATTGTGGAGAAAGTGGAGAATGGCCGTGTCTACACCGTAGAGGGCAACTCTGGTGATTCCGTGCGGCAGAACAGCTATCCCATTGGGTACTATGAGATTTATGGGTACGGCACCCCGGCCTATTAACAACCTCAAAAAAGAAAAGCCCAGCCGTGCAGTGCGGCTGGGTACATAAAGCTGCTGGAGAAATAAAGCAAGAGCATACCTTGAGGAAATGGCACGGTATCAATATCTTGCCCTTGCCTATCTTTTCCTGCCTTTTATGTGCTCAACCCAAAATACTGTTGACAAGGCAACCGATCCGTGCTATCATATCGGTGATATATATCGGTGATATATATCGGTGATATGTTGGATGGAAAGGAATATTTAGATATGGCTGAGCACACAGAAACCCAACGTAAAATTCTTGAAATTGGGAAACGGGAATTTTTAACGAAAGGCTTTAAGGATGCCTCGCTCCGCAGTATCGTTAAGGAAGCTGGCTTTACTCAGGGGGCGTTTTATGGATATTATCCGGACAAAGCAGCGCTTTTTGAGGCGCTGGTCTCCGAGCCTGCAGATGGTCTGATGGAGCAGTTCAAGGCGGCGCAGCAGGCACATTTCGAGTTGATTCCGGAGGATAAAGCGGCTCAAAGCAGAGAATTATCAACAGATTATTTAAATCATTTTATCAATTTTATCTACGACAATTTTGATGCTTTCAAATTGGTGATATGCTGTTCCGAAGGAACAAAGTACTCCAGTTATATTCATGATCTGGTAGAAATTGAAGTTACCCAGACAGAACTTTATTATGAACGGCTTCGACAGCTTGGTAAGCTGGAGGGGACTGTCAGCCGTGAACTTCACCACATGATTACAAGCGCCTATTTCACCGCTGTTTTTGAAACGGTGGCTCATGATATGACGAGAGAACACGCAATTCAATATGTAAATGAGCTTGCCACTTTCTTTAACTGCGGCTGGGAAGGCATGTTAAGGCTCAAATGAGCCTTAATTTTCACTCTAAAGGTTAGCTTCACCTAACTAAAAAATCAGGAGGTTATTATCATGAACAAAAAATCACAGAAACTGCAAACACGGGATTTTATTTCCGTCGGTATCTTCTCGCTTATTTATTCGGCTGTCGCATTTATCATCGGTGGAATTGCGCAGATGACGCCCATTACTTTCCCGTTCATGCCAATGATCGTAGCTTTGTTTACAGGAACCGTATTTATGCTCTATATAGCAAAAATTCCTAAAAGAGGGGCTATCACAATTCTTGGAATTATTTCGGGTATTCTTTTGTTCATTACCGGGATGTTCTGGATGATGTCAGCATTTTTTGTGGTGTTAGGTATTATCGCAGATTTTATCTGCGCGTCCGGTGGATTTAAATCTTTTAAAAGAAATATGACGGCTTATTGCTTATTTGCGTTATCTCCTATGGGAGCCTATGTTCCAATGGCTATTATGCCTGCGCAGTTTGACGAGTTTATGAGCAAAAAAGGAGATGTATCTTCTTTCGCTGGTGTAATTGATTCTATTGGCGCAAACTGGTGGGCCATCCCGGCGATGCTGATTGGGACAATTCTCTGTGCTTTCATTGGCGGCTTTATTGGCAAAAAACTGTTGAAAAAGCATTTTGAAAAGGCGGGGATTGTTTAAATGAAGATAGATCCCCGCACAAAATTACTTATTTTAGCTATAACCAGTATTTCCGTCTTTCTGAACGGGAGTATTACGATTGAGTGTATTTTTGCTGCATTACCTTTTTTACTGTTGCTCAGTACAAAGAAGATTTATACGTCTTTAAAATATGCAGCATTGTTTCTTGCCTTACTGGCAATTCAGCTTTGGCTTGTTCCTTTATTGCCAGTGAGTGCTGGCGGCATTATTTATATGTTTGCAGTTTACATTCGCAAGCTGATCCCCTGTTTTATGTTAGGGAGTCTGCTTATTTCTACCACGCGTGTCAGCGAATTTTTAGCTGCGGTTGGAAAGCTCCGCTTGCCGAAAGGGTTCACGATTTCTCTTTCTATCACTCTGAGGTATTTTCCTACGATGGGGGAAGAATGGAATTCGATTAAGGATGCAATGGCTCTGCGGGGAATACCTGTAACAGCCGCAGGGATTCTCCGCCATCCTATGCGGACGATGGAGTATGTTTATGTCCCCATGCTGGTATCTGCTTCTAAAATATCGGATGAAATTACACAGGCAGCCATTACAAGAGGCATTGATCATGTACAAAGACGTACCTGCATGGAGACCGTTCGTTTTCATGTGATGGATATGCTGGTTTTGGTTGCGTATATAACCGTGATTCTTCTTGCGTTCCTGGCAAATGGAAAGGGGTGGTTCTGATGATTTCTTTAAAAAACGTTTCCTTTTCTTATGACGGGCAGGAGAATAATGGGCTGCATAATGTTTCTCTTGAGATTCCCAAAGGGCAATGTGTTTTGCTGTGCGGGGAAAGCGGCTGTGGAAAGACTACAATTACACGCTTGATTAACGGGCTTATTCCACATTTTTTCAGTGGAGAACTGTCAGGTGAAATTTCTGTATGTGGGCTGGATGTAACGAAAACAGATATTGCGGATATTTCAGACTATGTAGGCTCTGTTTTTCAGAACCCACGCACACAGTTTTTTAATACAGATACAGACAGTGAGATTGTGTTTGGTTTGGAGAATCGAGCCTTACCACAAGAGAAATTAAAAATGTGCCTTGAGAAAACCAGCCGTGAATTAAATTTGTCTGCACTCCGTAAAAGAAATATTTTTGAACTTTCAGGCGGTGAGAAACAGAAGATCGCTTTTGCTTCTGTTTATGCAACGGAGTCAGAAATCTTTGTCTTAGACGAACCATCCTCTAATTTGGATATGGGAGCCATTGAAGAGCTGACTGATCTGCTTCAAAGAGTGAAAGCGCAGGGAAAAACGATTATTATTGCGGAACACAGGCTCTGGTATCTGATGGATGTTGCAGATCGTGTTGTTTATATGCACGGAGGGAAAATTCTGAAGGATATGACGCTTACCGATTTTCAGGCATTGCCTGAAAGTGAGATTCTTGCCATGGGGCTTCGGTGCAGAAACCTGTCTCATGTAAAGAAAACTGCTATCGCTCCAAAAACAAGCAGTAATGAGTTAGAAGTGCAGGGAATATCAGTCCGTCTTGGAAAACAGACAATCTTTCAAGATCTGAGTTTTACTGCTCATGGCGGAGAAGTCATTGCTGTTGTTGGGAAAAACGGTGTGGGAAAAACAACGCTTGCCCGTGTCTTGTGCGGATTACAAAAAAATGATAGTGGGACTGTATTGCTGCAGGGAAAGGCTCTCGCGGAGAAACAGCGGAGAAAGTGTTCTTACATGGTTATGCAAGATGTGGGGCATCAACTGTTTACGGACAGCGTAGAAGCTGAGTGTTTGCTTGGTGTGAAAGCCCCAGACACCGCAGCCGTTGAAAAGGCACTTGAATGGCTTGATCTGTTGGATTTCAAAGACCGGCACCCTCTCTCCCTTTCGGGGGGACAAAAGCAGCGCCTTGCCGTAGCGGTCAGTCTACTTTGCGAAAAGGAGTTATTGATTTTTGACGAACCCACCAGTGGGCTTGATTTAAAAAGTATGCAGGAGGTGGGGAGGCTTGCAAAAGAATTGTCCGCACAGGGGAAGATACTGCTGATTATTACCCATGATTATGAATTTATCCAGACGATTTGCTCTCGTGTGCTGGTCTTAGAGGATGGGAAAATATCAGATGATTTATCCGGAGCCATGCGCGGAACGGTTTTAGAAAAAATGAAAGGAGCAGGAAATGGAACAGGAAAAAAATAACACATTCAGTTGGGTCCTGCGGTTTGCAACACAGTGCAAAGGGAAAATGACAGCCTCTGTCTTACTGGCGGTACTTGGTTCTGTGTGCGGGATTGTACCCTATTTTGCGGTTTCACAGATTGTGATCCAGATATGCGGTCAAAATTATGACCTTATCCCCATTGGTTTCTGGGCGCTTGCCGCACTTCTCGGCTATCTGGGGAGCACCTGGTTTGGAACGGTTTCTACCATACTCAGCCATCGCTCGGCTTTTACAATTTTAAAGAATATCCGGACAGAATTAACAGCGAAGCTCTCCTGTGTACCCATGGGTTATATTCTGGATACACCTTCCGGTAAATTCAAGACCCTGCTGGTGGATACGGTGGAAAAGCTGGAGCTGCCGCTGGCACACATGATACCAGAACTGACAGCGAATATTCTTGTTCCAGTCCTGATGTTGATATATCTTTTTATCCTGGACTGGCGCATTGCCTTGATTTCGCTGATTACAATCCCTATTGGACTTGTGTGCTACATGGGGATGATGAAGGACTATGCAAAGCGGTATGACCGTGTACTGACTGCGGGGAAAAATATGGATGCCGCCATTGTGGAATATATCGGCGGCATTGAAGTCATCAAAGCTTTTAACCAGAGCACTGCCTCTTATGGCAGGTATATGGATGCTGTAACAGAAAATGAAGCGGCAAAGACGACCTGGTTTAAGCAGACCAACAGCTTCTATGTGGCGGGTATTTCTATTATGCCGTCCTGTCTGCTGGGCGTATTGCCTTTAGGTGCCTATCTGTATATACAGGGCAGCCTGGAAACGCCGGTTTTAATTACCTGTGTGATCCTCGCCCTTGGATTAGTCAAGCCACTGATCCAGGCACTGCAATATACGGACAGTCTTGCCATGGTGGATTCCACGGTTAAAGAGATTGCCGGGCTTTTGGAAACAGAGGAAATGCAACGGCCGGAGGAACGGGTAACACTTCCTAATTCTCATATATCTTTCCGGAATGTTTGCTTCGGATATGGAAATACGGAAGTATTGCACCAGATCAACTTTGATGCGGTACCGGGCGGTATGACGGCGATTGTGGGACCCTCCGGCTCAGGCAAGTCAACGGCGGCGCGCCTCATCGCTTCTTTCTGGGAGGCGGACAGCGGAGAAGTACAGATTGGCGGAGTAGATGTGCGGAACATCCCGCTCTCACAGGTCATGGATACCGTGGCTTATGTGTCCCAGGACAATTTTCTGTTTCATCTGTCCGTGAAGGAAAATATCCGCATGGGGAAACCGGGGGCGACGGACGAAGAAATTGTAAGCGCCGCAAAGCAGGCGAGCTGCCATGAATTTATTTCTGCCCTGCCGAAGGGATATGATACGCTGGTGGGAGACGGCGGCGGGAGCCTGTCCGGTGGGGAGCGCCAGCGCATTGCCATTGCCAGGGCGATCTTAAAAAACAGCCCCGTGGTGGTACTGGATGAGGCTACCGCATTTACCGACCCGGAGAATGAGGCTGTTATTCAGGCATCGATCAATGAACTGGTAAAAGGGAAAACGTTGATTGTCATTGCCCACCGTCTTTCTACCATCGTGGGCGCAGATAAGATACTGGTAATGGATCAAGGGTGCATCAAAGGCCAGGGAACGCACAAAGAGTTGTTAAGGAACAATTCTCTTTACAGAGAGCTGTGGACCGCGCATATCAGCGCGAAAGATATGGGAGAGGAGGCGCCTGTATGATTCAACTGATGAAACGACTGCTGGAATTTTCGGGAAAACAGCGAAAGAATTTGATTGCTTCTTTTGTCTTCAATCTGCTGGATTCTGTTTTTGAGATGATGCCCATCATGGCGATCCTTACGGTACTTTCAGGGCTGCTTTCAGTGGCGGAGGGCGGCGTCATGCCGGTTTCCACCATCTGGGTATCCCTTGCCATTATGGTGGTAAGCATTGCCGGACGGATCTTTTTTAATAACCTATCCTGTATCAGGAGAACGCTTGGCAGCTTTTCCATGTGTTCGGAAAAACGGCTGGAAATCGGCGAACATATGAAACATGTTCCTATGGGGTATTTCAATGAAAACCGGCTGGGTGAGATCGTAGCCGCCGTGACGACCACACTTGGAGATATTGAGAGTAACGCCGTCATGGTTCTGGAAAAAGTAGCGGGAGGCTTTATCCATGCCCTTGTCATAGGCGTTTGGCTGCTTTTTTATGAATGGCATATCGGACTTTTGATGTTTGCGGGGCTGGCCGTTTCTATGCTGGTCTATGGGGGAATCCAGAAAGCAGGTAAAAGGCTGTCTCCCAGACGGCAGGCCGCACAGGCGAATCTTGTGACGGGTTTTCTGGAATATATCCAGGGAATGGGCGTCGTGAAAGCCTTTGGATTGGGAGAAATGTCGGGAAAAGCGGTCAATCAGGCAATCGGGGAAAGTGCGGACGCCAACATCATTCTGGAAAGTGTCTTTTCCTCGCTGACCGGCGTTTATCAGACGATCTTCAAGCTGGCAAAATCCGCAATCTTAGTCGTTGCTCCTTATCTGATGCTGGGCGGTGAGATCACACCGGTCAAGTGCCTGCTTCTGCTGGTGTCAAGTTTTATGATCTACTCCAGTGTGGAGCTAGTGGGAAGTATGGCCTCCGTTGCCCGTGTCATCGATGCCTCCCTGGACCGTATGGAGGCCGTTATGGATACGCCGGTACTGGATGAACATGGCGGGGATATTCCACTGGATCACTATGACATTGAGCTTGCCCACGTTTCCTTTGCCTACGGACAGGAAAATGTGCTGCAGGATGTAAGCGCGATCATTCCTGAAAAAACAACCTGCGCCATCGTAGGGCCTTCCGGCTCCGGCAAAACGACCCTTGTAAGCCTCATTGCCCGTTTTTGGGATGTGCAGGAAGGGAAAATCTGTGTGGGCGGACATGATGTAAAAGATTTTACCTGCGACAGTCTGCTGAAAAATTTTTCCATTGTGTTCCAGAATGTTTATCTTTTTGAGGATACCATTGAAAACAACATCAAATTCGGCAGGCTGGACGCCACCCGGGAAGATGTGATCGAGGCGGCGAAAAAGGCGTGCTGCCATGAGTTTATATCGGCATTGCCGGAAGGCTACCATACCCTTGTAGGCGAGGGCGGAGCCTCCCTTTCCGGTGGGGAGCGCCAGCGCATTTCTATTGCCCGGGCCATCTTAAAGGATGCGCCGATTATCATTTTAGACGAAGCCACCGCCAGTGTGGACCCGGAGAATGAGCGGGAACTGCAGGCGGCGATTGCGGAGCTGACAAAAGACAAGACGATCATTATGATTGCCCACAGGCTCTCCACAGTCCGGAATGCCGACCAGATTCTTGTTTTGGATAAGGGCCGGATTGTCCAACGCGGCACGCACAGGGAACTGATGGAAGAACAGGGGCTGTACCGCCGTTTTATTCAGATGCGGGAGACGGCAATCGGCTGGAACCTTGGAAGAAAAGAAAAGCTGCAGGCAAATGATTAAAAGAAAGATCAGGAGGAAATTTCAATGAAAACAACGCAGAAATGGAATGTCAGGGATGTAATCACCACGGTGCTGCTTACGGTGCTGCTCATCGTCATACAGCTTATTGTGAATATGGTCTGCATGGCAAACGATTTTGTCAGCATGGTGCTGTCGGTGGGCTTTACCATGTTTTTGTGCGCCCCGGTTTATTTTCTCGTGGTAAGCCGGGTACATAAGCGTTTCGTGACGCTGATTTACATGACTATACTGGGGCTTGTGTTCCTCATCATGGGAAACTGGTATCTGCTGCCGTATTACATTGTGGTGGGGATCATCTGTGAGGCGATTCTTTGGAGGGATGGCTGGAAATCAAAAAAGAAAATGACGGCGGCCTGGTCGGTGGCAAGCCTGTTGTACAACGGCGTGAATCTTCTGCCGATCTGGTTTTTCTGGGATACCTACGAAGCCTTTGCCCTCTCCAGCGGCATGGAGCAAAGCTACATTGATTCCTTTGTCCGTTATTATACCTCCCCGGGATGGCTTGCGTTCATCATCCTCTTTACCGTGCTTGGCGGCTTCCTCGGTAGCCTGGTGGGCGGGAAGCTGGTGAACAAGCATTTCAAAAAAGCGGGAGTCCTCTGATGGGCCGCAGGAATCTTGCCGTCCCGGTGAAGCTGTGGGCACTGGCCTGTACGATCATCGGCATATCCCTGACTACCGATACTTTACTGACCTGCGTTCTGACAGTCGCGGGATTCATTTATCTGGGAGTGCAGCGAAACTGGCGTTTCCTGCGCTCCATGGCAGCTTTCTACGCAGCGCTTGGGATTCTGTTGTACCTGATCCGGTTCCACGATTTCCATCCGGCGGTATTTTCGGAATTTTATGTGCTGATGTTCTGGAACCTGACGCCGGTGTTTCTGGTATCATGGGATCTGATTACCACGCCGCCCGGAGAGCTGGCAGCCTTTTTATCCCGTATCCACACGCCGAGTCCTGTCATTCTGGGCCTACTGGTCATGTTCCGTTTTTTTCCGACTATGAAGTCGGAATTGCGGAGTGTCTGGCTTTCCATGCGCAACCGGGGATTGACCACGCCGATCCAGCTTGCGGGGCATCCGGCGGCATCCTGTGAGTATGTGCTTGTCCCCTTGCTGCTGCGCTGTCTGCAGATTGCCGATCAACTTTCGGTCTCTGCGGTGGCCCGTGGGGCGGAGCGTCCCGGAAAGCGGGGCAGCTATTATGGAAAGAGGTCCGATGCCTTGGATGGTATCTGTCTGGCGCTCTGGACTGGGGCGACGGCGGTATTTCTCTTTGCGGGAGGTGTACGGATATGATTGTTCTTAAGGATGTGTCATTTCAATATGAAGGCTGCGAAGAGGGTGTTCATGGGATTGACCTTACTGTTTGCGACGGGGAATGTGTCGTGCTGACAGGCCCTTCCGGCGGCGGGAAAACGACGCTGACAAGGCTGCTCAACGGTCTGGCTCCGTCCTATTATCAGGGAACGAAAAAGGGTGACCTCTGGATAAACTATACAGAGATTGCTTCTCTTCCCGCTTGGAAGATTGGACAGGAGATTGGCAGCGTATTTCAGGATCCCAAGAGTCAGTTTTTTTCCTCGGAACTTGCGGGGGAGGTTGCCTTTGCTTGTGAAAATTATGGGATGGCGAAACAGGAAATACGGAAACGCACGGATGAGGCTATCGCTTCCATGGGATTGGAGACCCTGCGGGCGCGTCCTCTGGATGTGCTGTCCAGCGGCGAGAAACAGCGGGTGGCGGTTGCTTCGGTCTACGCACTGCGCCCCCATACCTATGTCTGCGATGAGCCCACGGCCAACTTGGACAGCGAGGGAGCTACAAGGCTTGCGGGCATACTTCGGAAATTGAAAGACGAGGGAAACACCCTGATTATAGCGGAGCACCGGCTGGCATGGCTAAGCGGTATCGCCGACCGTTTCGTCTATGTTTCAGAAGGAACCATCCAGTGGGAAAAAACGCCGGCGCAGATGAGGGAACTTTCAGAGGAAGAACGAAAGCGGTACGGTCTGCGGGAAGTCACGGAAACAGAGGCTTCCCTGCCGGGGGTTCCTGCAAACGCCGGGGAGGAACATTTTTTCTGCCGGAATCTGACCTGCAGGCGCAAAAAGCTCCTTATTTTTGAAAATCTGAATCTTTCTCTGCCCGCCGGGAAGATCACCGCCCTGACTGGCAGAAACGGCGCGGGAAAAACTACCCTTGCCATGGTTCTGGCGGGGCTGCAAAAGCAGAGCGGTGGGGAAATTTATATCGGCGGAAAAAAGCTGCCTGCCGGGAAGCGCAGAAAAGTGGTGTGGTACAGTTCCAACGACACAGGAACCCAGTTTTTTACCACCAGCGTCACGGAGGAATTGCTGCTCCATTCCGATGCTTCCTCCGGGCGGCTGGAACATGCCAGAACATTGTTGAAAACACTGGGGTTGTATGCCTACAAGGATACACACCCGGCTGCCCTTTCTGGCGGCCAGAAGCAGAGACTTTCTATCGCCTGCGGCTTGTTATCCGGAAGGGAAATCCTGCTTTTCGACGAACCCACGTCCGGGCTGGACGGGGGAAACATGCGAAAAATCGCTGCCGTATTGACAGTAGCCGCAGCCGAAGGCAAAACGATAGGGGTCATCACCCATGATAAGGAGTTGATGCAGGCATGCTGCGATTTTCGATGGAAACTGGGGTAATGAACACTGACAATAAGATGTGCAACATATCTTTGACTTCTTCTATGGAGGACTATTTGGAAGCCGTTCTTGTACTCCAACAAAAACACGGTTATATCCGGTGTGTGGATGTAGCAGGGTATTTAGGCGTGACGAAGCCTTCTGTGAGCCGGGCGGTCAAGGAACTGTCTAAAAAGAAATGCCTGCTAAAAAAGGACGATGGCACACTCTCCCTCACAGAGCAGGGCCGACAGATCGCCCAGCAAATCTATGAAAAGCCACCAGTTTTTTACAAAGCAGCTTATTGAAGCCGGGGTTCCCCGTGATATTGCAGTGCAAGACGCTTGCAGGCTGGAACACGTTATTAGTGAAACAAGTTTCAATAAACTAAAAGAAGCTGCCTGGATGAAAGCCCAGGAGGTGATACCATCGGAGAAATAATCATTATGAAGCTGAACGAGGAAGAAAAAAAGGTTTTTGAAGATTTCCTTTCATTTTTGCAGCTTCATCCAGAACTGAAAAAGTGGGAGTTTACCTCGGAGCCGGTGCTATCTCTCTCCGATCTTGAGATTGATCCCAGCCAAAGGCTGGTGCGCTGTAATCAGAAAGAAGTGGCCTTAACAACAAAAGAATATAATCTCCTTTGTCTGCTGGCAGTTAATAATGGGCGGGTATTAAGCTATTCCCAAATCTATGAAAAGGTGTGGGGCGAAACTCTAACTGTCAATGAACGAGGCACCGTAGGCTACCATGTCCGAAACCTACGCAAAAAACTTTATTCCGCTGATCCGCACCATTCCTTTATCATCGAGAGTATTCGTGAAATCGGGTATCGCTTTCAAACAACTTCATAATATCCACAAAGCGCAGTCTTGATAGAGGCTGCGTTTTTTCTTTCCTTAAAATGCGGTCATTCGGGACAATTTTTCAAATCTCATATCTTGTCGCTTGTGTTTGACAAATCACACACGGGACGTGTCTAAACTTGCGATGAAACTATGCAAATCCTCTTTGAAACCTCGCTGTTTCCTCTTTTTTATACATTATACTACCTCTATCAACATTTCAATTTGGGGAAAGGTGGTGGTGCTTGTCAGCTTATCCCCATAAGGGGATAGCATGGAGCCAGAAAGAAAAAAGCCGGGCGGCTTCCCGCCCAAAACCAAACAAAAACCGTATTTCGTACATACCGCAGTCCTTACGGGGATTGCGGTATTTTTTTGTTCGACAGGCTTTTTTCTTTTCTCCGGGCCTTACCCATCATCAGGCAAAAACCAACAGCCGAGCGCACGCGCCTTTTGGTGTGTGCACTTTTACTTTGTCGGGAAATGCGGTTTTCTGGTATTTCCCTGCGGGACAAGCCTTCCATGTTGCAGAGGGCCGCCGTCCGTCTGGATTTCTTCTTGAAATTCAGACGAAACGGAGGTACACAGCGTGGACGCTGGCAAAAAAAGAATATGGATTCGCGGCCAATTTATCGAGGTCACGGATGAAGTGTATGCCGCCTATATGAAGGGCGACCGGAAAATGCGCTACTTTGAGAATGATTTGAAAACCGAGCGGTTCGTTCTCGGAAAGGAGGGCCAGGTGGTGCAGATTATTCCCAGCCGCGAAGATTCTTTAGACCGGCTGATGGATGAAAATGCCCAGCAGTTTTCCGACAGGCAGGAAAGCGTGGAGAGTGTGGTGTTCCGCAAGATGGAAACGGACAGGCTACATACCGCGCTTTCCATGTTGACTCCAGAGGAACAGGCGCTGATCCAGGCTTTGTTCTTTGAGGAAAAGACAGAGCGGCAATACGCAGATGAACTTGGCGTGTACCGCAATGCTGTTCATGTTCGGAAAATGAAGGTTCTCAAAAAACTCAAAAAAATTTTAGAGTAGTGTTGTGCAAACCTCTCACCCAACGGCAAAAAGGGTGAGAGGTTTTTCTATGACCTCTCCCAGAACCTTGAAAATTGCATGCCCATTCATCAGGCACATTCCCGCTGCTTTGGCGAAAGCCAAAGCCCAGACGGTTGCTGCGCGGCGATCTGCCGGGGGAAAACAACGAGACACCACCGAAAAAGAAATGTAGGTCTTAGGTTTGTTCTTCCCGGCAAGGAGCGAGAAACAGCAGACTGTCAGTACCGGGCGGCTCCCGGTACGGCCATGACCGGCAGCGGGGACAATGATACTCCCGTCCAGCCTAACGTCCGAGCGTTGAAGCGGCCACCTTTTTGGCCGTGATCCGTCGCAGGCAATGGGGGCGGTTGCGTGAGAACCACGCGAGGGGTGAGATTCCCCGTGGAGCTGGTGAGCTGCCAGCCGTTTGATGACTTCCCACAGTGTTCCGGGGTGTCGAGGACAAGTAGGAACGCTTTGAAATATGGGCCGTGCGGCAGGACGGGCCAATGAAAACAGGAGAAATGTTTTATCTCTCCCCGGCCTTCATTCTGTTCTGCTGTACGGCCTCTACATAGGCGGCTTTTGCCGCCTGAATTTTCAAAGGGAGGTTAAATACCATGAACAAAACGTACTTGCGCGGCGAAATGTACTATGCCGATCTGGGCCGGGGAATCGGCTCCGAACAGGAAGGACGCCGCCCTGTCCTCATTCTCCAGAACAATACAGGAAACAAATATAGCCCCACCGTCATTGTGGCGGCTATTTCCAGCAAGGTGGACGCAAAGGCAAAGCTGCCCACCCACTATCTGTTAAAGGCAGAGAACGGCCTGGAGCTGCCTTCTCTTGTTCTTTTAGAGCAGCTTCGCACCATTGATAAGAAGCGGTTGGAAACGTACATCGGCAGGCTGGAAGAAAAGCATATCCGCAGAATCAACCATGCCCTGGCAGTCAGCGTAGGGCTGATCGAGGAGGTTCCCGAAAATTTAATCATGTGCCTTTGCCCGGCCTGTGCCAACAATTTTTATGGTACAGGCTCTTATTATTTGAAACGGGTAAACCCTGCGCAGCAGGAACGGGACATCTGCACCTATTGCGGCCAGCGCCCTGGCTTTGATTATGAAGTTGTCAAACGGCACCAATGACCGGAGGACAACTTATGGAGATCGTATTCCACACCGGGAAGGAGAGCGAACAGCCCATGCGCCGGTTCGCAGAAAAGCGCGCCGAATTTCTATCCCGCGAACTGCGGAAATTAAGTGCCGAGGAATTAAAGGCGCTGCTTTCCACGTTAAAAGAGGATAATCGCACCTTTGAACAAAAATGAGGGCGTTTCTATAATAAATGAAGAAAGGGGCTGCTGTATAGCTGCCCTGGAAAGGAGGACATTTGAAAATGAAACGAAAGGCAAGAATCCAGGCTGGTATAGACGATAGGCTGGTAGCCATCTATGCGAGGAAATCCCGCATTACAAATAAAGGTGACAGCATTGGCGTCCAGTTCAAGCAAAGCGCCGATTATGCTGTCAATCAACTTTCTTTACCGGAGGATTATGAGTTTATCCAGTATGAGGACAAAGGCTTGAGCGGCTACTATTCCGACCGGCCTGATTTCCAGCGGCTTCTACGGGATGTTGAAATGGGAAAGATCAAAGCGGTAGCCTGCTATAAGTTAGACCGGATCAGCCGAAAAACATCTGATCTCATGCGGCTTTTGGAATACTTTGAGCGCCACGATGTGACGCTTTTGGTTTGCTCCAATAACATCAATACACAGATCAGCACTTCCAAAATCATCATTCAGGTACTGGCTATCATCGCTGAGTTTGAGCGCGACATCCTCACTGAGCGTATCCAGGATAATTTAATGGAACTGGCTAAGGACGGGCGTTGGCTGGGCGGTAAAACGCCCACCGGATTTTCTTCCAAGCGTGTGACAACGGGGAGCGGAAAAAATAAAAGCGCCATCAGCTTTCTTGTCCCCATTGAAGAAGAAAAAGAGATTGTGCTGGAAATCTACCGTACCTTTTGGGAAACACGTTCCCTGCTGCAAACAGCAAATCTCATTAGTGAGAAATATGAAACGAAACACGGGGCGAAGTTTACCACTTCTACCATCCGGCTGATTTTGCGAAATCCCATCTACTGTGTAGCCGACGAGTATTCCTATAATTACTTCCTGGAGCATGACGGGAATCTATTTGGAGAAGCACATGAGTTTGACGGGAAGCATGGCCTTTCCGCTTATAACAAGACCGACCAGATGAAAGTCGAGGATGAGGATTCCACGTTCTTCAACCCGAAGTTTTCCCAGCTTCTTACCAAGAAACCGATTAGTGAATGGATTGTTTCCGTCGGACGCCACGAAGGTTTTATCAGCTCCCGAAAATGGGTAGAAACACAAAATATGTTGGATGAGATTGCAGAAAAGTATAACAGGCCCCATAGAAAGACCAATGCTCTGCTGTCTGGCCTGATGTATTGCCCAATTTGCGGAAAGCGTCTGCGGGTGCTGCCGGAATCTAACCGTTGGACAAACGGTAAGCCCCGCTTCAAATACGCCTGCCCTGGGGTGCGGGCAAAAGAATGTACCTTCAAAGGGGTTGAGGGCGTAACGTTAGATGAATTCGTCATCCACTCGCTTTCCAGTTTACAAGAAGAACATTCCGATTATTATCGGCAGCTTTTGGAGAACCGGGTTGCCAGCATGATCCGCACCGACCAAGGCGAGAAAGAATACCAGGAAACAAAGAAAGCGATTGAGCGGTTAAATGCAGATATTGCCGCACAGGTACGCAATCTGCGTGAAGCGGACGACGCTCTCAAGCGTTTTATCCAGGACGATATAAAAGTGCTTACAGATGACCTTGCTAAGCGGGAGGCAGACCTGCGCCGCATTGAGAATACCCAGTCTGAAAATCACTACCTCATCCATGAATTGAACAGCATAAAAAAACGGCTGCTGTCTTTTGAGGAATTTGCAAAGGACGCACAGCCGGAAACTTTATTCACTTTGGTACACTCGATTGTTGACCGAATCTATATTACCACAGATGGCTCTACACAAAAGTGCCAGGTTTATATTAAAGGCTGCGCCACGGAGGATTATTCCGACATACTCGGCGCAGCCGAGTACATAGATGGTAAGTTCCTTTTGCCGGTGGCAACTTATATGCCGCCGATGTGTGATTTAGATAAGTATAGCATTACCTATCTGCTGACACTATCCACTTACCGATGTGCTGACCTCACCTCGCCGGTCCTCATTCGATTACTTCGTACTCTACATTGTCAATTACCATATAGGTGAGTTTCACCTGCCGCCCGGAGTGTTTTGCTCTGTTCTCGTACTTCACATGGTACTCGTCCAGTAGCCTGCCGGATTTAACGTTCAGGTATTTGGTGAGAGCGTTTGCCGCCATGCCTGTGTTGACCGTCTCCGCAAGCTCGGTCGGGCTGCCTGTCCATTCTCTGCTTTCGGAGGAAACAAGCTGGGAAACCGTATCCAATACCGGGTCGGGCGGCTCCTGATACGGCTCGTTCTCTGTCCGTTCAAGGCTCCATATCTGCGTGCCGGCATCTTTTTTCAGATATAGAATCTGATCCTGTTGATCTCGTCCCACCGCATCGACCGTGGCCTCCAATGCAGTCCGTTTCTTCTTCTGCATCAGGAGTGCTCCGTCTGCACAACCGAGAAGTCCCGTCGTGCCGGAGATCGTTTCAAAGCTGTCTCCGGCTGGCTGTTTTCTTGTGTGATGAACGGTAACGATGCAAATGCTGTGTCTGTCCGCAAAACGCTTGAGCTTGCCGATGATCTCATAGTCGCTGGCGTAGCTGTAAGCCTCGCCTCCGGCTTCCCGAATCTTCTGCATGGTGTCAATGATAACCAGCTTCGTGTTGGGGTGTTCCTTTATGAAATTCTCAAGCTGCTCGTCAAGACCGTTTCCGATTTTGTTTGCTGCCGTTGCAAAATGCAGGCTGGCGGTATCCGCCACGCCGTACATCATAAACATTCGGCTCTGGATGCGCTGAAAATCGTCCTCTAAGGCAAGGTACAGCACCGTGCCGGGATGGACTTCGTAGCCACACAGAGCTTCGCCCGTGCTGACATGATAGGCGATCTGCGCCACCAGAAATGATTTGCCGATCTTTGGCGCGCCTGCGAGAATGTACGCGCCCGCGTAGAGCAAGCCGTCGATAATGGGCGGCCTGCTCTGATATGCGGTCTGGTACAGCTCTGTCATGGAGATCGTGTGCAGGTAATGCGGGTCGGTTAACCGCTGTATCCTGCGGTAGATTTCGTCCAGACTTTCCGAGTTGTTTTGAAAATCACCGTTGATTTCTTCATCAAAAGCGGATATACTGTTCTCAGTTGAATTGCGAAGCGGCTGCCCATCATCTGTGCCAACAGATGTGTCCGGGGCGGTCGTTTTCTTTTTGTAGAGTTCATTCTCCATAGGCATTTTCCTCCTTCATGCCGTCCATAATGACGGCGATCATTTCGGTCACATCCAGCAGCTCGTCATTCACGCTGCCGCCCGCTTCAATGCGCCGCAGCTCGTTCAGCACAGCGGCAAGCTGGTCGCGCAGTGCCTTGTAAACTCTCGGATTGCCCTGCACCACCACGTCCTTGCAAGTCAGGCGGCGGGTGATGTAGTCCTGCTTCGTCAGCCCTGAGAGCTTGACAAAGGTTTCAATCTGCCGGTCTTCCTCCGGTGATACCCAGAAGGCAACAGTCTTGTTGCGCCAGCGGTTGTGGTTGTCTCGGTTTTTCAGTGACATCTTAATTGCTCCTTTCCATATTTAACTTCTCCGCCATCTCCGTCTGCTTGGACGGGAACAAGTGCGTGTAATTATAGGTGATGTCGATGCTTTCATGCCCTACGCGGTCGGCAATCGCCGTTGCGGAGAATCCCATGTCAATCAGCAGCGAGACTGCGCTATGGCGAATGTCATGAATCCGAATACGTTTAACGCCTGCTTCCTTTGCGCCTCTGTCCATCTCACGGTGAAGATAGCTCTTTGTAACCGCGAACATCCGGTCATTTGACTCAATGCCATAGAGTTGTTTCAGATAGTCCTGCATTTCATCTGCGAGGAACTGCGGCATTTTTATGATGCGGTTGCTTTTCTCGGTTTTGGGCGTTGTGATCAAATCCTGCCCATTCAAGCGCTGATAGGATTTTGTGATTGACACGGTGCATTTTTCAAAATCAAAATCTGCGGGTGTCAGCGCCAGAAGTTCTCCTTCGCGGATGCCACACCAGTAGAGCATTTCGAAGGCGTAAAAGGATAGAGGCTTGTCCATCATAACTTCGGCAAATTTCAGATATTCCTCTTTGGTCCAGAAAAGCATTTCCCGGTTTTTCTTCTTGCCCATGCTGCCGGCCTTTTTACATGGGTTTTCCCGAAGATTGTAGTATCGCACGGCATGATTGAAGATGGCACTGAGTTGACTGTTCACGGAGCGGAGATAGACAGGCGAGTATTTCTTGCCGTTTTCATCCTTATGATCCAGCAGTTCATTTTGCCAGGTGATGATCTGCTGCGCTGTGATGTTGCACATTTTCAACTTTCCGAAGTAGGGCAGCAGCTTGGTACGGATAATATGATCTTTCGTTGCCCATGTGTTTTCCTTGATACGGGTCTTCATATCTGCCGTGTACTGCTCCACGAAGCTCGCAAATGTTATATCCAGATCGGCAGTGGATTTATTGAGCTGTTCACGCTCCCAAGCCAGTGCTTCCCGCTTTGTCTTGAAACCGCGTTTTTGAGATTGCTTGCGTTCTCCTGTCCAGTCCGTATAGCGGTAGATCACGCGCCATGTGTTAGTTTTTTCTTCCTTATAGACTGCCATTATGAATCCTTCCTTTCCAGCCCTCCATAGCAGGCTTTTTCCTGAAAATACTTGCGGTTTACCCGCCCTGAAATGGTCAGGTATCCCTTTTCTTTCAGCTCCTGATTGAGCTTCTGCACGATTTTGTAGGCATAGGACTTGGACACGCCCAATTCCTGCGCCACTTCTCAAACTCTCATAAACGACTGTTCTGCCATAGGCAAAATACCTTCCTTTCCTGATTTGTGGTTGATTTCTTCTGCCGTTCTATCCGCAGGACTCTGACAGGCAACCCTTTTCGGCGCTGTGCCGTTTTCTTTTCTCCTTGGCACGCTCATTTCATCGCCTGCTTCCCCGGAGAAAGTATCCCTTGGACGGTCATTCAGTTTGGCTCTTTTGGATTTCACCCCCCTCTCACCTTACAACGGACATTTTTTCTGCATTTTGGGGTATCTTAAATTGTAAAATTTCTATGAATTAAGCTAATATGCTTAGCTTACAACTATTGTACTATACATATCAGTTTAAGTCAAACCGGTTCGAAAGAAAACATTAAATAAATTTGCTTAGATTTTTCTTGACGAAATTAAACATATCTGCTATACTCGTTATCAAAGACAACCGACACAGGAGATGGCTATTATGGCGATTGGTGAACGCATCCACTTTTTCCGCACGATGCGGGGTATGACGCAGAAATACCTTGGCATGGCGCTGGGCTTCCCGGAGAAGTCTGCCGATGTGCGCCTTGCGCAGTACGAGAATGGCTCCAGAACGCCCAAAGCGGACGTGACCGCTGCGCTGGCACAGGTCTTGACGTTTCGCCCAAGGCGCTGGACGTATCGGATATTGACTCCTATACCGGACTGATGCACACGCTGTTCACTCTGGAAGACCGCTACGGGCTTGAGGTCTGTGAGTGTGAGGATGAGGTGCATCTGCGCGTTCATATCCACAAAGGACGCGACGCAGCGGAGCTTCACAGGATGCTTGCCGCATGGGGCGAAGTTGCCGCCAAGCTGAAAACGGGGGAGATCACCAAAGAAGAATACGACCGCTGGCGCTACCGCTATCCTGAACTTGACACCCCCAGTCAGTGGCACAAGATCACACCATCGCAGGAACTGAGCAATTTGTTGGCGAATGCTTTTACCAAAGGAGAGACTAAAAATGAATGATATTGATTTCCGAAATACGCTTGTTAAAGCATTGGAATTGGATAAAACGCCGTTTCTTGAAAAGGCCAAGGTTTTATCTATACTTTTACAGAGTAACACGTATATTGAATACACTGGTATATTTACTCGCCGTGAATGGAACACATACTGCGCTATCCTTCATATTCAAGTCCCGGTTGAAAGCTACGAACTAATTAAAAAATCGGAAAGCAATCTGCTAAGTGTTGCTACAAAAATTTTTGGTAAGCAAGATGATTACTACTTGACCGATGTTGAGACTGACATCATTGTTGCATCTCATGAGGTAATAGACTTTTCAGGGATAGCTGTTACTGATGTAGTGTCAAAAGCTATTGAAGATGCCGAAATCTTCATACGCGAAGGGAAATACGATTCTGCTTTTGATCGTGTACACACCGCATTTCACGGGTATCTCAGGAAGAAACTTGACATTCTGAATGAACCATATGTAGAGTCTGATACACTGAATCAGCTCTATAACAAACTCCACACTTATGTAGGAACTCATATTGCAACCGATCAATCTGGTATTATCAAAACAACCTTACGAAGCGCTTCGGGTATAATTAGCTCCATCAATGATTTACGCAATAGAAATTCCTTAGCTCACCCAAACAATAGCATAATTACATCAAGGGATGCAGAGCTATGTATTAAGATTGTAAAAGACCTAACGGATTACATTGAAAAAGTTATATAAAAAGGAAAGAGCTACCTGACTTCATTTGAAATCAGATAGCTCTTTTCTTATGAATAATGAAATTCTGTTGCCAAATCGTTGCCGCAAGGGGCATCAAGGCTTAAAAAGTCCAGTGTTTACGGACTTTTTTGAACCTATGAAATCATTCCCACTCAATCGTTCCCGGGGGTTTATCCGTAATATCGAACATTACGCGGTTAACGTGGGGCGTTTCGGCAATAATTCTGTTGCTGATTGTGCGGAGCAGGTCATAGGGAAGCTCTGCAAACTCGACCGTCATTGCATCGGTCGAAGTTACCGCGCGAACGCCGATTGCGTAGTCATAGGTGCGCTGATCGCCCATAACACCGACTGAGCGTATTCCCGTAAATACCGTGAAATATTGCCAAATCGAACGGTCAAGACCTGCTTTCGCAATTTCATCGCGGAGGATAAAGTCGGACTTTCTCAGGATGTCGAGCTTTTCGTCGGTAATGTCGCCGAGGATGCGGATCGCAAGCCCGGGACCCGGGAAGGGCTGCCTCCATACAAGGGGAGCGGGCATGTTCAAACTTTCGCCGAGGAGGCGAACCTCATCCTTGAAGAGGATGCGGAGCGGTTCTATAAGGCCTTTGAATGCGATATCTTCGGGCAGGCCGCCGACATTATGATGGCTTTTAATCACGGATGCTCCGCCTGCGCCGCTTTCGATAACATCGGGATAAATCGTGCCCTGAAGCAGGTAGTCCGCGCCGATTTTCTTTGCTTCATCTTCAAAAACGCGAATGAATTCTTCGCCGATTATCTTGCGCTTGCGCTCGGGTTCCGTAACGCCCGCAAGTTTTGAAAGGAAGCGATCTTTTGCATTGACTTCGATAACATTCAGGCCGATTTCGTTGCGATAGAAGCCCATTACTTCCTCCGCCTCGTTCAAGCGAAGAAGGCCGTGATCAACGAATATGCAGGTCAGCCTGTCGCCGATCGCCTTATGTACAAGGGTTGCGGCAACGGAAGAATCAACGCCGCCCGAAAGGCCCGCAACCACTCTGCCGTTTCCGACCTTTGCGCGCACTTCTTCAATGAGCTGATTTGCAAGGTTTGCCATTGACCAGCCGCCCTTGCAGCCGCAGATCTCATACACGAAATTATGGAAAAACTGTTTGCAGTATTCGGTGTGGTTAACCTCGGGATGGAACTGGACGCCGTACAGCCTGCGCTCTTCGTTTGCGAATGCGCAGATTTCGCAATTATCGCTGCTTGCAATAATTTCAAAACCGGGAGGGCAAACAAGGCAGGAGTCGTTATGACTCATCCATGTTATTGAATCGGGCATGTCCTTAAACAGTGGGCTGCGTTTGAAATGCATGGGTGTTTTGCCGTATTCACGCGTCGGAGCGGGGCCGACTTTGCCGCCGAGTTTTTGGCACATAAGCTGCATTCCGTAGCAGATGCCAAGCACGGGCACGCCGAGATTGAACAGCTCGTCGGAGCAGGTTCGTGCGCCTTCAAGATATGCACTGTCCGGCCCGCCGGACAGAATAATACCGCACAGACCGTCGCCCTTGATCTTTTCGATCGGGGAATCCGGCGGCAGGAGCTCGCTGTAAACCCCTGCTTCACGCACTCTGCGTGCAATGAGCTGGTTATACTGCGCTCCGAAATTGATGATTACAATTCTCTCCATATAGTATTCCTTATATAAACCATTTTGTTGTAAACAAGATGTTGTTTCCGCAAATTTACTGTTCACGGAAACGGATTCCGTCGGGCGTTGCCTCTTCGATTATTGCAAGCGAATATAAATCAATACCTCTTGCACGCAGCGCATCGCCGCCGCCCTGGAAGCCTTTTTCAACCGCAATACCGATGCCGACAAGTTCCGCACCGGCCTGTTCAATGATCGCAACAAGCCCGCGCATTGCTTCGCCGCGCGCCATAAAATCATCGATGATCAGGATTCTGTCTCCCGGATGCAGCCACTCTGCGGAAACAATGAGTGTAACTTTCTTCTTGTAAGTATAACTCATGATTTCGCTTTTAAAAAGTCCGCCTTCAATATTGTCGCTCTTTGCTTTTTTTGCAAATATCATCGGCACACCCATCTTTTCGGCGCAAACCGTTGCAAGCGGAATGCCGGACGCTTCGACAGTCATAACCGCCGTCAGTCCGTTTATGTCAAAATGAGCAATGAATTCATCCGCCAGCTTGCCCAAAAAAGCAGCGTCAACGCGGTGGTTCAAAAATCCGTCAACCTTTACAACATTGCCGGGAAGAACCTTTCCCTCGCGCGCAATGCGCTCCTCCAAAAGTTTCATGCCGAACGCCCTCCGTGTTTTCGGGTTGTGCGCAGCAAAAGTGCCGATTTTTCAAAAAAAGCTTGCAAATCAAAACCTTTTTGGGCTTGCAGCAGATCCGCACCGCATTTCCCTAATAAATATTTGAATTTTACTATAAATCCACAGGTTTCGCAAGGGAAAACTTCAGTTATATTATACACGATTGCAGGTATACATCAACGATTTAAATCTCCCCCCGCAGCGTACCGCGGGGGGAGTGTTTTTTTCTTTTTTACATGTCTGCAACTGCATTGAGCATATTCGTATAGGCTTTAATTGCGCCTATCTGCAAATTTTTCAGCAATCCGCTCAGTTCAACGCGATTTTGCGTTTCTGCCGAATTGAAGGCTGTTACAAGCGCGGTGAGCTGCATATAGTACTCATCCAACGCATCCATGACACCTCTGCCGTCGTGCACGCCGTTCAATGCGGAACGCAGGCTTCGGATGTTTTCAAGCAATTCGCTCCCGATTGCCTTTCCGTATTCAATGCCGCGTTCGGCTGTGTCGTAATTTATCACTTCGTTGTTTAAATCATTAATTATTCCGAACGAAAAACCGACCGCTTCCGCAATTCCGTCCAAGCGCTCCGCTTCTGCCGTGACCTCAATTTCGACGGGTTCGCATGCAAAGGGCACGATTTCCGCCTTGTACCCCTGTTCAACAAGGCGTTTTCGAACGCTTTCGGCGCCCGCTTCCGTTGTGTATGCCGAGGCAAAAACCGAAACGCTTCCGTCCCCGTTGTCGATAATGCAGCCTGCCGCTCCGAGTGCACGCACGGAGGCACTGAGTGCACTTGCTTCGGCATCGGATTCAAAACTGCCGAGCCGCAGCGCATACATGTCCAGCCCCGAAAAATGCATTTTTTGCGTTTGCGGGTTTGAAAAGCTCAGGTCCGGGGTTGCCCCCGCGGGTTCGGTGGTTGCGAGCGTATTTCCGCCGTGTTTTCTGCCGAAAACGTTTTCCGTAAGCCATGAGCCGACCGAAGTTGCAAATAAAACATAAATAATACCGCCCATCAGCAGCAGGAGTATCAGCAACCCGAAGCCTCCCCCGCTCTCTCCGCGTCCGCCGGCGGCGGAATATGCCTGATATCCCCCGCGCCTGCGCCTTGTGTTCTTTCGTCTGCGTCTGTATTCCATGTTTGCCTTCCTTTCGCGTTTTGCGCCCGTTTTTGGATTTCCCGTTAACGGTTTATGCAAAAAGGAGGCACGGTATGAATATAAGGTGTGCCGTGAACACCTGCTGCGTTCGGTTCACGGGCACGCAGACTTCGGTTTCGGTTTATTTTTCGTCCCCGTCAGGCCGCCAGAGATATTTTTCCATGTTCACATGCCCGTCAACAAACTCAACCCCGTCTGCGGAAAGCAGCTGAATCTGCATGTTTTCACCGCCGAAAGCAAATGCGGCAGAAGCTTTGCCCTGCCTGTTCACAACGCGATAGCATGGAATTTCGGAAGGGTCCGGATTTACATGCAGGGCATAGCCTACAACACGTGCCCAGCGCGGATTGCCCGCAAGAGCAGCGATCTGCCCGTAGGTTGCAACTTTGCCTCGCGGAATTTTGCGAACTACTTTATAAATTTTTTCAAACACCGTATCTTCCACAGTTTTTTCTCCGTTCTTTTTTGTTCAGCATCTGCCTTTGCCGCTGCATGTATTCAACATTTTTAAAATAATCATTTTTCGATATGTTACCATGCAAATGCAAGCAAAGTTTCATTAATCGCGGAAACGCCTTTTTGAAGAGCATTCAGCTCATTTAAACAGCCGTCAACTGCAATTTCAATGAATTCATCCGCCATTTCGCCCGTAAAAAAGAATGCGGGGGACTCCTTCGTTAAATCTCCGGAGTTTTGTTTATAATCCGAATACATTTCCGCAAGGAACTCCCGCGGTTTAAATTCCGCAATATGACTCAGCTCTTCTGCGTTCAAATTCTCCGGCAAAACAATATTGAAAGTCAAACCATGTCTTTTTGACAGGTATGTATTTGCTTTTCGATAATCATCGTGAAGCCTGTCTATGTTTCCGTCGGTGTGCGGATCCCAATTATATTTCCCGTAAATAAAGCCGCGAAAAAGCAGGTCCTGAACAAGATGCAGGTAATAGCCCAAATAAAGGTCATCTGTCATTGCCTTCCGTCCGAATCTGCTGCGGAATGCTGTTAAATCGTAGGTCTTTTTTGTGCCGCTGCAAATTAACTTCAAAAAATGCGCCTTTTTGCTTTCTTCCGAAGACCATCCTGCCGAGTCTGGCATTATTATGCCAAAGCGAAATCTGTCGGGGTTTTTAAATTCAACGCATTTCAATAACCGTTCCGCTGCCGCGTGATGCACTATTCTTGCCGCCATGTTTTCCCTTCCTTCTGTTCAAAATTTTAATCCTTTGAAAGAATGATACCATAAAACGAGGCGACAGGTAAAGCTGCTTTTTTTCAAAAAACGCCTGCATTGTCAAAAGCTTGCAGTATCCGTGCCGATTTGATATAATGTTGCTTAACAGGCGGGCAATGCTCGTGCATTCGCCCGAAAAAACCCAAAACGGCTGAACAGTCGAGATGCAAAGGTATTCGGAGATACGGGTTCGGAATGAGAGAAACTTTTTACAGAACGGCAATGCTGCTTGGTGAGGATGCAGAAAACATCCTGCTCGAATCCAAGGCGGCGGTTTTCGGAGTCGGCGGAGTCGGCGGGCACTGCGTTGATGCATTGGTTCGCTGCGGCCTCGGCCGAATTGCAATTTTTGACTCGGCCAAGGTCAAGCCGAGCAATTTGAACAGGCAGATTTGTGCAAAAAAATCCACCGTAGGAATGAAAAAAGTTGAGGCTATGAGTCTTCATATTGCAGATGTTTCGGACTGCATCACCGAAGCATTCGACTGTTTTGTGACGCGTGAAAATGCGGAAGAGCTGATTCCTGCGGACGCCGATATAATCATCGACGCCGTGGATAATGTCACGGCAAAGATCGCGCTCATTGAGGCGGCGGCACGGTGCGGCATTCCGATTCTTTCCAGCATGGGCGCGGGCAACAGACTTGAGCCGGACAAAATTCGCATTGCGGATATATTTGAAACAAGCATCGACCCGCTTTCCCGCGTTATGCGCAGAGAATTGCGCAAGCGCGGTATAAAAAAACTCAAAGTTGTTTATTCCGTTGAAGAACCGAAAACACCCGTCATTCCCGTTCCGGATCCGGATATGAAGCTGAACGCACCCGCAAGCGTACCCTTTGTTCCCGGAGCGTTCGGGCTTGCTCTTGCTTCGGAGGCTGTTCGCACAATTCTTGAACGAAAAAGGAGGATAAGTTTTAATGAATAACAAAAAAACACGACTGCAAAGGTTTATTTCATCGTCGATCGCCGTGCTTCTTTTTGCCGCGATCGCACTCGGCGCGGCACTGCCTGCGGCAGCATCGACAGCCGCGAGCTTTACGGCGGACTTTGCCGAAACCCAAACCGGCAGAGCAGCCGATAATCTCCGTTCGAACGATGAACGGGAATCTTCAAGCGGCATTCCTATGGATGCCAACAGCATTCCTATGGATGCCAACGGCATTCCTATGAATGCCGACGGTGTTCCGAAACTGAAGCGCGATGTGCGAAGAAGTGTAAATTCTGATTTTTCGTTTATAAATGTCAAGCTGTCCGTCGGAGAAACGGCAAGTGTTCGCCTTGAGCTTTGCGGCGCATATTATGTTGCGGAAAATATGCGTGCTGTTGTCGGCAGCGAAAGCTCCCCCCGTGCAGCTGCCGTCACCGTTGAAGACGGTAAAATTACGCTCAGCTCGGGCGGTTCGACCGTTTATCGGGGTTCCGAAATAACGCTTATGCGCGTGAATTACAACGAATCCGCCGGTTGGCTCCAGCTCTTTTGCAGCGGAAACGCAAACGAAAGGAAATACTTGGGCAACCTTGTTTTCCGCATCAATGATGACGGAACGCTCCGAGTCATCAACAATATTCCGACGGCGCATTATCTCTATGGCATCGTGCCTTACGAAATGAGCGAGTCCTGCCCCATCGAATCACTCAAATGCCAGGCGGTCGCCTCAAGAACCTATGCATTCGGCTTTACCATGCCCGGTGATGATTATGATATAACCGATTCGTTTAACTATCAGGGTTATCGCGGCTATAAACCCGGCTACGAAAAATGTATGCGTGCCTGCGTTGAAACAACGGGCGTCATTCTGTCCGTCGATAACGAAATCCCTCTTGCGTTTTACGGTGCAACAAACGGCGGAGAGACCGCTTTGCCGTCGCACCTTTTCGGATATGATTCGCTTGACCCGCTGTATGAAATCCGTCTTGATGACATTGACTTTTATGAAGCCAATCCTGCCTGCAGGCAGAATCTTGAAATTACATACGGAGAAATATCCGACAACGAAGCATTTAACGCTCTCCTTCGCAAAGAGGCGAAAAAAATTGTCGGATCTTCCGTTCGGCTCATTTCAATTCTTGAAACGGATGTGAACACACCGAAATTCGAAAACTGCGAACGCAACATGGCGAATGTTGATGTGCGTATTCTTGTTGGCACCGGCAGCGGCGAGCAGGAAGTTTCCTTCGGGTTTTCAGCCGACAGGTTGAAAGCTGAAGGTGTTTTTACAAAAAATTATAAGATGTACTGGGGAGAACCGACGAGCACCGGTTACAACATCTATTTCTGCCGCTACGGGCACGGCCTCGGAATGTCGCAATACGGTGCTCAGGCGCGGGCGCGTGAGGGTCAGACGTATCAGCAGGTGCTTAAATTTTACTATGGGAAAATGAAGCTTACCGATGTTTGCGAGCTGAATCCCGAGCGTCCTTTTGCATACAGCCTTAATATCAAAGCATACGGCGAGTTCAACACGACCAATGTCAACCTTCGTTCCGGTCCCTCCGCATCATTCACAAGTTTGGGCAAGTTCAACACGGGCACGCATGTTGACGTTATCAATGCCGTTAACGGTTGGATTTGCTGCATTGCGGACGGCAAACTCGGCTATGTTCGCGGCGATTATATCAATGTTAAGCTTTTCCCGTCGCCCATTGCTGCGCAGCAAAGAGTCTGCGAGGCAAAAACAACCGAAGCGGCCGCCCTTCGTACCTCCCCTTCTCAATATGCAGCCGAAATCGTGTCACTCAGTGAAGGTGCACAGATTCGCGTTTGGTTTGAAATCGGGGACTGGTACTATGTTCGAATCGGACACCGTTCCGGCTTTGTTGAAAAGAGCAAAATAATTATCGGAGATTGGTTCATCATAGACCTTCATGCGATCTTTTCATCGCAAATAGGCGACGGAATCCTCCCGCGGCCGTGAGTTTGCAGCGAAACGGTGCGGGGTGAGTATCCAGACATTCACCGTATTGTTCCAATCAACTGTACAGTACGCAAAGTATGCATAAACAGCCCTTCCGAATGCATCGACATCGGAAAGGGCTGTTTGTTTTTGTGACATTTAAGCGACTTTTTTAAGAGCCGTGCTGCGCGGCGGTTTTAAGCAGAAGCATGAACCCCGTCAGCAATATGAGAAAGGAAAAATTAAACAGGGAAAACTCTTTTACATATGCTCCTGATTTTCCGGGATTATGCTTTACATATTCACGGAAAGTGATGAGGCTTGCAAGCGATGCGATGAGTGTGCCGACGCCGCCGATATTTACTCCGACAAGCAGATCCGCATAGTTTTCCGTGAACTGTGAAAGCAGAATTGCGGACGGAACATTGCTTATGAACTGGCACGAAAGAACACTGAACACAAGCGTGTTCCGCTCCAAAAGCCCCGACAGAAACTGCCGAACGATGCCTATTCTGCTCATATTTCCCGCAAAAATAAAGAAGAATACAAATGTCAGCAGCAGCGGCCAATCAACTGCGAGCAGTGCCTTTCGGTCCGCCGCAAGCAAAACAGCCGGTATTATAACCAAGCCTATCCAATACGGAATTCCTCTGAAAACTATCGCAATTGCCAACGCAAAAAGCGCAAGGTAAACCGCAAGACGCACCGGCGGAAGCCGAAACTTTTCATCGCTCAGCTCCAGCGGTTCCGGCTTTACAAATACCAGACAGCAAAACGTGATAAGAGCGACCGAAAAAACGAAAGGCGGTGCCATGATGCGCATAAACTCAAGGTTCGGGATTTCAAACTTTGTGTAAAGATACAGGTTCTGCGGATTTCCGAACGGAGTCAGCATTCCGCCGAGATTTGCGGCTATATTCTGCATTATGAAAGTGAATGCCATGTATTTTTCTTTGTGCGTTGTTGTGAGCACAAAAAATCCCAGCGGCAAAAACGTCAGCAGAGCCATGTCGTTTGCTATCAGCATGGAACCGATAAAAGTTATGTACACAAGGGCAAGCACGCTCATGCGGGCGTTTTTAAAAAGCCGAACTATTTTGCGTGCCAGCATGTAAAAAAAGTTAATGTTCTTCAGCGCACACACAACCGCAAGCACGCAGAACAGGCATGTCAGAGTTTTGAAATCGAAATACCCCGAATAAAGCTTATCCGGAGGCACAAAAAACATGGTTATGACCGCAGCCGAAAGCGCAATAACCATTACGGTATTTTTCTTTACAAACTGTTCAATCGCTGACAGAATGCATACCTTATTCATTCTCTTTGCGCTGCTGCTTTTTCTTTCGTTCATTTTTTCACCCTTTGCATTTTTTTGCTGAAAGAGCAACGGAATTCATTTTGCAAAACAAAAGGAAGCAATCGAACGAATGCTTCCTTTGTTTGGTAGCGGCAATCTGATTCGAACAGATGACACTCCGGGTATGAACCGAATGCTCTAGCCAGCTGAGCTATGCCGCCGTATTCGTGCGGAGGGGCTGATGCACGACCGCAATTGAAATGGTTGCGGGGGAGGGACTTGAACCCCCGACCTTCGGATTATGAGCCCGACGAGCTACCGACTGCTCCACCCCGCGATGGTCATTGCCTTTGGAACTCTCGCTCCACAATGCAGGAGCTATGATACCACGCACGGAAGCGGTTGTCAAGCATTATTTTTAAAAAATTTATATATATTTTCTTTATCTGTTTGTGCTTGCGTTTTATATTGTTAATTTGGGTTGACATTGCCAAAATTAAGTGTTAGAATTCTCATCAAATTAAATTTGGCTTTGATGGAGAAAAGAGCGGCGGTTGCCCAAGAGAGGTTCGCATTTGCTGGGAGCGAGCCGCAATTAAAGCTCATAAAGTTCGCTCCGGAGCCGCAGCGGTGAAGTTTTGCCTTCCGAATCTCGAATTTGCGCCGTGCCGTGTCCGTCGGTACTCTTCGGGTTCATTCACGGACAAAAGCGGGTTTGGATCGGGGCAAATGTGTAGTCGCTGCCGCGTCAGACCCGATAAAGTCTTTTTGAGGCAACCTTGGACTGTTGCTGTTTGTGAACGCAATTTCGCGGATGCATTCGGCACGTTTCGGGCTGTGAAACAGGGTGGTACCACGAGAAAAGCGCACTCGTCCCTCAGGGACGGATGCGCTTGATTTATTTTGCGGAACAAATTTCTTTGATTTGAAAAAATAAAGGAGAAAAACAAAATGCTTGACGAACTTGCAAAAATCCGTGAGGACGCGCTTAAGCGGCTTGAGAACATCAAAAGCGAAGAAGAGCTGTCCGAACTGAACACCTCCGTTTTGGGCAGAAACGGCGCATTGACGGCTATTCTGCGCACAATGGGCAAACTCTCTGCCGAAAGGCGCGCGCAGCTCGGCAAAGCGGCCAATGAGGTTAAGCAGTCCATTGCCGAAGCACTTGAAGCACGAAAAGCAATGCTTGACGCATTTGCAGAGCAAAAGCGCATTGAAGACGAAACCATTGACGTTACCCTTCCGGGCGTTATCGAGCTGCCGTCTGGCAAGCTCAACCCGCTTACCAAGGTATATCGCGAAATCCGCGATGCGCTTGTTGGATTGGGCTTCACAACCTTTGAAGGGCCCGAAATCGAATATGACGATTTTAACTTCACAAAGCTGAACCTTCCGCCGGATCACCCCGCAAGGGATATGCAGGATACCTTCTACATCAACGACAGGGTTCTGCTGCGCACGCACACATCCCCCTGCGAAGCGCGCGCGCTTATGGCGCTTAAGCCCCCGTTCCGCCTTGTTATTCCGGGAAGAGTTTTCCGCGTTGACGAGCCCGATGCAAGCCACAGCCCTGTTTTCATGCAGATTGAAGGGCTTGTTGTTGACAAAAACCTGACATTTGCCGATTTGAAAGGCACTATCGACACTTTTGTTAAGGCCGTTTTCGGCGAGAACGTCCGCTCACGCCTCCGCCCGAGTTATTTCCCGTTCACGGAGCCTTCTGCCGAGGTTGATATTTCCTGCACGATCTGCGGCGGAAAGGGATGCAGCTCCTGCAAGGGCACGGGCTGGATGGAGATTATGGGCTGCGGCATCACAAACCCGCATGAACTTCAAAACTGCGGACTCGATCCCAACGAATGGTCCGCGCTTGCATTCGGCGTCGGAGTTGACCGCGTTGCGTGCCTGAAATACGGCATCAGTGACATTCGCCTGCTTTACGAAGGCGATGCGCGTTTCCTCAGGCAGCTGTAATTAAGGAGGGCAAAATAATGAAACTACCGCTTAAATGGCTGAAAGATTATGTTGACTATAACGTAACACACAAAGAGTTTGCTTCAAAAATGCTCCTGCGCGGATTCGAGGTTGCGGATATCATTCCCGAAATGAAGGTCAGCAACGTTGTTGTCTGCACAATAACGCATATTGAGCAGCACCCGAATGCGGAAAGGCTGCGCGTTTGCAATATCGATATCGGCGCGGAAAACGAACTTGTTATCGTTACCAATGCGACTAATGTGTATGAAGGCTGTCAGGTTCCCGTTGCGCTGGACGGCGCGATTCTTGCGGACGGCACGGAAATAAAGCCCACAAAGATGCGCGGTGTGCTGAGCAGCGGAATGTTCTGCGGCGGTGCGGAACTCGGCATCAACGATGTTGAATACGAGGGCGCGGGTGCGGACAGCGTTCTGATTCTGAACGACGGCACAAAATACACAAACGGTATGCGCATTCAGGAAGCACTCGGGCTTGACGATGTCATTTTCGATATTGAACTCACGCCCAACCGCCCCGATTGCCAAAGTATCATCGGCATCTGCCGTGAGGCTGCGAGTGCTCTCGGTCAGAAATTCCCCGAACCTGTCATCAAACCCGTTGCCGGCAGCGGCAGCGCGGCGGATTATGCAAAGGTCACCGTGCTCAATCCCACCCTTTGCCCGCGCTATTGCGCAAGGGTTGTGACCGATTTGAAAATCGAGCCCTCACCGAAATGGATGCAGCTGCGTCTGAAGCTTTCGGGAATCCGTCCGATAAACAATATTGTTGATATCACAAATTATGTTCTGCTCGAATACGGTCATCCGATGCATGCATTCGACCTTGCCTGCATTGAAGATGCGCATATTGTTGTTCGCAATGCCGTTGAGGGCGAGGTCGTAACAACGCTTGACGGCAAACAACGCGCCGTAACACCGGATATGCTGCTCATTGCCGACCCGCATAAGGGCGTCGGCATCGCAGGCGTCATGGGCGGACTGAATTCCGAAATCACCGGAAATACAAAGGTCACGCTGTTCGAAAGTGCGGTGTTCAACGCAGCAAACATTCGCCGCACAACGCAGAAGCTGCATCATTCAACCGACTCCTCCGCAAGGTTCACAAAGGGCGTTGAAGCCGTGAATGCGGAGCTTGCGGTCAACCGTGCGATTGAGCTTGTTGACATTCTCGGAGCCGGCATGGTCATCGGCAGCATGATCGACGTTTGCAATGCGGATATTTCCGAAAAAGTCGTGAATGCGGATGTTTGTCATATCAACCGTATTCTTAACACGAAACTCAGCGGAGAATCCATGGCGGAGCTGCTTTCGACCATCAGCATTCCCGCTGAGGTTTGTGAAAACAAGCTGCGTATCAAGGTTCCTCACTTCCGCACGGATATTGAAGACGGAATCGAAACCGACTGGGATATTGCTGAAGAAATCGGGCGGCTTTACGGCTATGATAACATTGAACCTACGCTTATGCACGGCGACTCCTTCCAAGGCAGGCTTTCCCGCTCCGTCATAATTGAAGACAGGGTGAAGGATACAATGGCTGCAATGGGCTTCATGGAGCTTTATAATTACAATTTCACATCTCCGCAGGAATATGATCTGCTGCTTATTCCGGAGAATGACGAAAAGCGCAACACCGTTCGCCTGCAAAACCCCTTCGGCGAGGATCAAAGCCTTATGCGCACAACGCTCATCGGCGGCCTGCTCCGCACGATGCGCACAAACTGCAACAAAAAGAGCGGTCACGGCAGGTTCTTCGAAATCGGCAATGTTCACTTCAACAACCCCGATCTGCCCGAGGAACGCAAGATGCTCGGCATTATCGCATACGGCGGTGCAGGAAATGTCCGCAATGCCGAAAACTTTTTCACGCTTAAAGGTATAATCGAAAAGCTGTTCGAAATACTCGGCATTGAGAACGCAAGGTTTGAGCGCGGAGGCGGAGCGTATCTGCACCCCGGCCAGAAAGCCGTTGTTTCAATTGACGGCGAAGTCATCGGCGAAATGGGCTGCACTCACCCCCGCGTTGAAAAGAATTTCGGCCTGAGCTGCAACGCATACCTTGCCGAAATCGATTTCAACAAGCTTGCGGCGCACACAAACAATTCACGCAAATACAGACCTTTGCCCAAATTCCCGATCGTGCCGCGTGATATTGCGGTTGTTGTTGACAGGAACATTGAAGCACAGACTGTCATTGACATCATCAACACAGCCAAGACACAGGTTATTGTTGAAAACGCAAAGGTATTCGATGTCTACTATCCCAAAGAAGCGGGCGACAAGGGCATCCCCGAAGGCAAGAAGAGCATGGCATTCAGCTTCGAACTCCGTTCCGATGAACGCACGCTTACTGATGAAGACATCAACCGTGCAGTGAATACCATTTTGAAGGCTCTCAAATTCCGTCTTGATGCGGTTCTGAGGTCATAACTGTTTTCCGTTTCTGCGGTTTTTAAGCCGATTCCGCTTATTTCGGACTGTTTTCGGGAAGCGTTCCGCATTTGCTTATTCGGACCGTTTCCCGCATCGGCCGCCGCTCCCGTTCCGCATCTTCGGTGCCGCGCGGGAGCGGCCGCACCGACCGAGAAAGTTTTAATTAAATCAACGAAACACCGCCTAAAGGAGGTTCCCGCCAAAAATGCTCGCTCGTTTTTTTCTCGGCTCCTTTTCAAAAAGTTTCGCTATGTTTTGCAGGGATTTACACGAATCGCCTGATTAACGAGTATGTTTAACATTGTTTTGGTTCAGCCGGAAATACCGCAAAACACCGGCAATATATCCCGAACCTGTGCCGTTACCGGCTGCAGGCTGCACCTTGTTCGTCCCCTCGGTTTTTCCGTTGATGACAGGTATTTGAAGCGCGCCGGTTTGGACTACTGGAACGAGCTTGAGATTTACTATTACGACAGCTTTGAAGAACTTGAAGCGGCTCATCCCGATGCACGGTTCCATCTGCTTTCCACCCATGCGGAAGCAAGCTTTGCCGAAGCGCAATTCCTGCCCGGCGATTTTCTTGTTTTCGGAAAGGAAACGGCGGGACTCGGGCAGGAGCTGCTCTCAAGGCGCAGCTCGGATGCAATTCGCATTCCCATGCGAAAAGGTCTGCGTTCACTCAACCTTTCAAACTCCGTGGCAATCGTCGTTTACGAAGGCTTGCGCCAAAACGGATATGCCGGGCTTGTGTGACGCCGTTTCAATCCCGTTCCGTTATAAATAACTTTTTGTTAAATTCGGGCGTATCTGCCCATATGATAAAAGAGGTTGCAGCAATGGCAAAAATCGAATCACACAACACGCTTGAAAAAATACTTGAAAACGGCATCATTGCAATATCCCGCGGCAATTACGGCGACACTCTGCTTCGCGCCGTTGATGCGGCTGCACGCGGCGGAATCAAAGCCGTTGAAATTACATTCGAACAAAATCTTGCACCCGAAATTGCGGGCGAAGCATTGGATAAACTTGTTCGCAGATTCGGCACTGTACTGGCTGTCGGCGCGGGCACGGTGCTGACGCTTGAACAACTCAGCATTGCAGCACAGGCGGGAGCGAAATATATTGTTTCGCCGAACAGTGACTGCTATATAATCAAGGAAACAAAGCGGCGCGGGCTGATTTCGATTCCGGGCGCAATGACGCCGACGGAAATCACGGCAGCTCATGCGGCAGGTGCTGATATTGTGAAGCTGTTCCCCGCCGGTGCACTCGGAGTGGAATACTTCAAAGCGATCAAAGCACCTCTCAGGCATATTCCTGTTGCGGCTGTCGGCGGAGTTACTCCCGAAAACCTTTTGCTCTTTAAAAAGGCGGGTGCGTGCGCATATGGCATCAGCACGGGGATTTTTAATGCAACTGCAATAAAAAGTGAAGATTACGAACGTGTGCGCCTTCTGGCGCGCGAATACGTTCGCCTTGCTGCGCAGCAGGATTAACCGCCGCGCTTTCGGCAGCATAAAGTAAACAATTCGACAGTGCTTACGGAGAAACAGTTTTGAGCGATAAAACATGCAGCAATATTCACGAGGGACACCGAAAGCGACTGCGTGAAAGCTATATCAAAAGCAACGGAAGCGATGCTCTCAGGGATCATCAGCTGCTTGAACTTTTGCTGTTTTATGCCATTCCCCGGCGGGATGTGAATCCGCTTGCACATCGTCTGGTCAACCGCTTCGGTTCACTCCGCGGAGTGCTTGAAGCAAGCTTTTCCGAACTTGCGGAAGAAGGGGTTTCGCAAAGCACGGCCATTTTGATTAAATTGGTCGGCGATATCAATTTTCGCGCAAAAATTGCCGACGCAGCCGGGAAACAATTGAAAAATACCGATGATGCAATGGATTTTTGCAGTGCATTGATTGCGGAAGAACGCGAGGAGGTTTGCCTTGCGGTTTGTCTCAACGCAAAATCCGCCGTAACCTACAGCGAAATTGTGGGACGGGGAAACAGCTCCGAAACGCCGTTTTCGTTAAGGCGAATTGTTGAGATCGCACTCGCACAAAAATCGAATGCAATAATCATTGCGCACAATCATCCGTCCGGCGATCCGAAACCCTCCGCACTTGATATTGAAAATACGCGGCGCCTCAGGCTTCTGCTCAACGAAGTCGGAATCGACATGCAGGAACATATTATAGTTTGCAGCAGTGCATGCTATGCGATAGTTCGCGGATACTCAAGAAGCACGGAGCATTTCGGCAGCACTTCCGATACCGCACAAAAAACCTGCACGGAAAAGGAGCATGTGCGCATCACTGTATCAAACAGCGGTGCGTGACGCTGCGTCATTAAATAATGTCGGCTTAACCGTTATTATCATCGCTCAATACTTTGGATTGAGCAAGGAAAGGACATAGGCAGCAATACAATGAATCAAAAAACAAAAAAGCATTCCGAAACAGCCGAACGCATCATGCTTTTTATCGGCGCAGCATCACTTCTGCTCGCATTCTGCATCTGCTTCGGATGCACCGGAAACAGCAGTGCAAAGACCTTGCAGCAGCTTTTTGATGAAATCAGCAGCACAGGCAAAATGGCGGCTCTGACTGCCGTTCCAACCGAAGATTACTTTCCCGTTTTCGGAATCGAAGCGGACAAGGTTGAGGACTCCGTGTTTTATATCGCAGAAAACCCCTCGTCATCGGCGGATGAAGCCGCAATATTCAAAGCCGTTGATGAAGCTTATGCCAAAACGCTTGAACGAATCTTCAAGGCACGAATTCAGGCACAGGCTCAGCTCGCTGAAAGCTACAGCATTGAGCAGTATGACAAGATTAAAAACACTCAGATTAAACGTAACGGCTGCTATGTTTATTATGTTGTGAGCGAATCGGGAGCGGAACTGACCGAAATGCTTGACGCCGGTATTGCAGGCATCATTGCGCAGGGCTGATATCTTTTTTATCGGATTTCGGTGTTTCGGGATATTTGATTTTGCGGCAAAAAAGCAACCGGATTCGGTTTTTTTCGGCCGAAACGCACTTGCAATTGACAAGCCCGCACCAATATGGTAGAATTCTTCAACAGAAGCGGCAGCTGCGGGTATGCATACCGCACTTTCAGAGTGCCGCGAAATACAATATTATGAGGCTTAGTTTTATGAAATTAGGTAAAATTGTTGCTGTTCTGCTTGCCTGTATTTTTGCATTGGGGTTATTAGCATGCAAAAAAACGGATGATCCCGTTATCGACATCGGCGGCAGCGCATCCCCCAACCAAACCGATGCTTCCGCAACCCAACAGGGTTCGGTCGCAGACAGTGCAACCCCAAACAGCGGTTTATCCACAAGTGTACCCACTTCGGAAGTAACATCGGATATTAATCCCACGCCGACTGAAGCTCCGGATAACGAAAGTATCGTGTCCCTCGGCAGTGAAACCGCACCCGCACGCAACACAATGCCCACGGAAACTTACGGTTTAAGTAATGCTGAGTGTGAAAGCTGGTTTTCCGATGCCGTGTTTATCGGGGATTCAATCACCATCGGTTGGAAAAACTATAACAATCGCATGCTCGAAAAAAATCCCGAATTTTTTGGAAATACGCGCTTCCTCTGTGAAGGCAGCTACGGTGTCGGACATGCACTTGAGCCGATTTCGGATTCCAGCCTGCATCCCGTTTATGGCGGAGAACAATGCTACATTTGGGATGCCGTTAAGAAAATGGGCGCAAAAAAGGTCTTCATTCTGTTCGGATTGAACGACATTTCCATTTGGGGTGTTCAGGGCACTGCGGACAACTATGCCGAAGTCATTTCGAATATTCGCCGCGAAAGCCCCGAAACGGAGATTTACGTTATCAGTGCAATGTATATGTTCAAAGGCAGCGAGCATAAAATGCTGAATAATAAGAATATTTACGCACTTAACAAACTGCTTGCCGAAATGTGCCGCGAAAACGGCTATGAATTTGTTAATATCGCAAGCAATCTTATTGACGAGGGCGGCTTCCTCCCCAAGGAGTACTGCTCCGACAACTACGTTCATCAAACCTACTCCGCATATGCGGTTTGGGCGGATGTCCTTCGCAGTCTTGCCGCAAGGCATATAACCGGTCAAGGAAGGCTTGTTTTCGAATAATCCAAGCGTTTGAACTGCCGTTTATGAATTTTCAGACCGACTTTGTGCAATACAATTTCGGTCGACACACAGAAAGATGCTCCTCGGGTTTTATTATCCGAAAAGATATCATGGAGGAAAAACAATGAAACGCACTGTATCCTTTGCACTCTCTGCCGTTCTTGCTCTTGCTATGCTCCTTTTCATCGGCTGCAAAGGCAATGAAACTCAGCCTAAGCAGGCGGATGTTGAAGCGGTTTACACAAAGCTTGTTGAATCCGGTCAGCTTCCGTCAATGACAAAAGTGCCCGAGAGGGATCTTGAAGAGGTTTACGGAATCGATAAAACAAAGCTTGCGCAGTGGACAATGTACCTGTCAGAAAACTATGCGGTCACAGTCGGCGAAGTTTCGATTTTTGAGGTTTCCGATGCGGCATATGCCGAGGAACTGCAAAGTATTCTTCAGAATCGACTTGACAGGCTCCGCAAGGTTGCAAAGGAATATGCACCCGCCGAGACCGCAAAACTCGATCCTGTGGAAGTGCATCGCGTCGGCAATTATGTTTACATGGTTGCGGGCAGCGACTACAATGCTCTCATGAAAATCATGCAGGAGAACATCGGCTGATGGTTTTTTCAAGTCTGCTGTTCATCTTCATCTATCTTGTTGTAACTTTGGCACTGTATTATGCAGTGCCTAATCGCGTTTATCGAAACGTAATCCTCTGTGTTCTCAGCCTTATTTTCTACGGCTGGGGCGAACCGAGTTTTGTGCTTTTGATGATATTCTCCATAGCGTTCAACTGGCTTGCCGGTTTGCTTGTCGGAAAATATCGAAACAACAAAAAACGCTGCAAGGCTGTACTCGTTGCTTCCGTTGTGCTGAACCTTGCGCTGCTGGGCGTATTCAAATACACGGGCTTTGTTGTTGACACGCTGAAAGCCGTTTTTCCGTTCATGCGCAGCTATGCAACGCCGATAATACCTCTGCCCATAGGCATTTCGTTCTATACCTTCCAGGCAATGAGCTATGTTATCGATGTTTACCGCAACGACACCTCCGTTCAAAAGAACCCCGTGTATTTCGGTACATATGTCGCACTCTTCCCGCAGCTTATCGCGGGCCCGATCGTGCGCTATCGCGACATTGCGGATCAGCTTGAAAACAGGCACGAAAACGTTGCTCAGTTTGCTTCCGGAATAAAGCTTTTCACTGTCGGACTTGCAAAAAAAGTTTTGCTTGCAAATCAGCTTATCGCTCTTTGGAACGTTCTCCGCGAAAGCTCCGCAACCAACGGTGTTCTCGGTTCATGGGTCGGAATCATTGCATATACACTGCATATCTATTTCGATTTCGGCGGCTATTCAGATATGGCAATAGGTCTTGGCCGAATGTTCGGGTTTGAGTTTCTCAAAAACTTTGATTACCCCTATATTTCCCGCAGTATCAGCGAATTCTGGCGCAGATGGCATATCTCCCTTTCCACATGGTTCAGGGAATACGTCTACATTCCCCTCGGCGGCAACCGCCGCGGACTTGCGCGTACCCTGCTTAACACCGCAATCGTTTGGATGCTCACCGGACTTTGGCACGGTGCAAGCTGGAATTTCGTGCTTTGGGGAGTGTATTTCGGGATTATCATCATTATCGAAAAACTGTTCCTCGGGAAATATCTTGAAAAGGCCCCCGCATTCCTTTCCCACCTGTATGCGATATTCCTTTTCACCTTCGGATGGGTTCTGTTCGACTTCACGGACATGGGGCAGATGCGTGATTTCATTGTTTCGCTTTTCAACGGCGGCAGTGTCGGCTTGATTTCGCACGATGCACTGGTTTATGTGCTTGCTTATCTTCCCGTGCTGATAATTTCCATCATTGCCTCCACCCCGTTGGTCAGCAACCTTCATAAAAAAATCGAAAACAGAGCGTGGTGCGGCTATGCCGATGCGGCACTTGTGTTGATTGCGCTTGTTATCTGCACTGCATCGCTCGTTTCAAGCGGATATAATCCGTTCATCTATTTCCGATTCTGACGGAAGCCGCTGTCGGGAGCGAAAATGCCCTTGCATGGCACATGCAATTATGTTTATTAAAAACCCGCTGACGTCAAGCATCCGTCGGCGGGTTTTGTTTTTTGCAGCCGCAGCTGAGGTATCAAACAACGCTGAATACCGTTAATGTCCGTTTGTTATTTTGATGCATACATTTTGCCGACTATCCAATTTGACAGCCGACAGGGCAGAAACTTTCCGAGCAGGCAGCAGGCTTTGTATTGCAGCCCGACGGAGCGAAGCGGCTTCGGGTTGCGTTTGCGGGACACCGAATACATGCACCGCGCGATAACATCGGGGGACATGCCGTTCTGCTCATCGCGTTCCATCGTTGCAACGGATTTCGAAAGTGCAGCATAATCGGAGCTGCCCGCATTCGATTTTGTTCTTGCAGCAGTAAAACCTGTTTTTATATCGCCGGGCATGATTGCCGCAACGCGAACCCCGTACGGACGCACTTCGTTGGCCGTTGCAAGCACAAGCGAATTCAGTGCAGCTTTTGATGCCGAGTAATATGCCTGAAAAGGTATGGACAGCATTCCCGCAACCGAGCTTGTTACGATTATCATACCGCTTCCCTGCCTGCGCATTTCGGGCAAGGCCGCACGTATGCAGTTGGAAGTGCCGAAAAAGTTAACGTCAAATTGGCGTTTTGCATCCGCATAGGCTGTGAACTCAACCGCACCGGAAATTCCGAACCCGGCATTGCAGATAAGCACATCAAGCCTGCCCTCACGGCTGACAACGGTTTTAATCGCATTGCGGACGGCAGCCTCATCCGTAACATCGGCGCAAATGCTCTCAATTCCCGCTTCCGGGCACGGACGGCGGCTCAACCCGTACACTCTGTCTCCATTGGCGAAGAACAGTTTTGCGGCAGCAAGCCCGATTCCGCCCGAAGCACCGGTGATAAGTACGATTCTTTTCGGGTTATCAGTCATTTTTCACAATTCTCTCAATAATATCGAGAGCCTCGTCAAGTATCGTTTCGGTATGATTTGCCATATAGCTCGTGCGGAGCAGACTCTCTCCCGGAGGCGTTGCGGGCGGCAGAACCGGGTTCACATAAACACCCGCATCAAACAATTCCTTTGCCTTGCGGAGGGTGCGCATTTCATCATAGGTATAGATTGGGATAATCGGCGTTATGCTGTCGCGTATGGCAATGCCGCGTTCCAGCAGCCCTTTGCGCATATAAGCCGCAAGTTCAACAAGCCTCTTGGGCATTTCGGGATGACTGCGGAGAATATGCAGTGCCTCAATCGCCGTTGCACAGTTTGCGGGCGGAATGCTTGCGCAGAAGATGAACGGACGCGAGGCATGACGAACATAGTTCACAACGCGCTTATCGCCCGCCATATAGCCGCCGAGGGAAGCGAGTGACTTGCTGAAGGTGCCCATTATGATATCAACCTTATCGGTCAACCCGAAATAATCTGCCGTACCTCTGCCGCCGTTTCCGATAACGCCGAGACCGTGAGCATCGTCAACCATAACGCGCGCTTTGTATTTTTGCGCAAGCTCAACAATTTCGGGCAGCTTGCATATATCGCCGCCCATGCTGAACACGCCGTCTGTCACAATAAGCTTGCCCGATTCAAGCGGAACACTCTGAAGCGCAGTCTCAAGGTGTGCCATATCGCTGTGGTTGAAGCGAATCGTCTTTGCGTAGCTCAGTTTGCAGCCGTCATAAATGCTTGCATGATTCTCCTTATCGCAGAAAATGTAATCGCCTCGACCCGCAATCGCGCTGATGATGCCCAAATTGCTTTGGAAACCCGTTGAGAATGTCATAACATCTTCTTTGTTCAAAAAATCAGCAAGCTCCGACTCAAGCTGAACATGCAAATCAAGCGTGCCGTTCAAAAAACGCGAACCTGAACAGCCCGAGCCGTATTTTTCGAGTGCACGCACGCCCGCCGCAATAACGTCGGGATTGGAAGTCAGCCCAAGGTAGTTGTTTGAACCGAGCATTATGCGCCGTGAACCCTCCATGATGACTTCCGGAGCCTGTTTCGATTCGATTTGGTGGAAATAGGGATAAACGTTTTCGGCTGTTGCCTTCTCGACTATCTCAACCCTGCATTTGTCAAATAAATCCATATAAATCTCCAATAAATGCGGCAGTCCGCGCACCCGGATGAAAAATAAATATGGCTGCGCTTTCCGCCTTGGTATATACCTTTCAAGTTTAATACATTTTTTAAGAAAAGTCAAGGCATTTAAAGAAAAAACTTAGTTTGTTACGAACGGCAATAATTAAGTGAAACTTGCTAACGGCCCGCTCCTGTGCTAAAATTGAAACATCATATCAACTCGGAGAAATCAATGCAAAACGAACCGGAATATGAACTGATTAAAAGCAGCCGAAAAACACTTGCTGCCGAAATCAAGCAGGGTCGGCTTATCATTCGCGCCCCGCATCAGGCAGCAGATGATGATATCAGGCGATTCATCCAAAAAAACAGGCAATGGATTGAGACCCATCTTGCAAAATCACGTTCCCGTGAAGCAGCTGCGAAGAGCATCCCGAAACTGACGCCCGAAGAGCTTCATAACCTTGCTCAACAAGCTCTGAAAGTGATTCCCGCGCGCGCTGCGTACTATGCTCCGCTCATCGGCGTTACATACGGGCGAATAACGATTCGAAACCAAACCTCCCGCTGGGGAAGCTGCAGCAGCAAAGGCAATCTGAATTTCAACTGCCTTTTAATGCTTGCCCCGCCGGAGGTTTTGGACAGCGTTGTTGTTCATGAACTTTGTCACCGCAGGGAAATGAACCACTCGCAAAAATTCTATGCCGAAGTCCTTCGTGTTTTTCCAACCTATCGCACGCAGGAAAAATGGCTCAAAGAACACGGCGGCGAACTGCTGAAGCGGCTCCGTGACTGACATGATTTTATTTTATAAAATACCAGTTTTTTATGTTCCGCAGCAAAGCCGGTTCGCGCATCGTTCCGATTTCCTGAAGCTTTGCGGAGTACACAACGCTGTTCAGGCGAAAATAAAGCACAATGAACGGAAGCTCATCGGCAAAAGCGGTTTGCAGCTCATATGCGGCATTGCGAAGGGATTCCTCATCCGCAGCAGCGTTCATTTTGTTAAGTGCGGCCGAAACCCCGGAATATAAGCCTGCATTGTAATGCCCGAAATTGTTCTCCCCGTTTACACTGAGATAAGGTTCAAGGTCATTGCTTTGCGCAAGATTAAAGCCGCATAATGCAAGATCCCAATCGCCCGCCGCAAGCGCGGTCATGTATTCGCTGTCCGCGCTGCCGTATGAATGTGCAGCGGTCACGACCTTCACCGTTATGCCGACGGCCGCAAGCTGTTCGGCAATCATGCCTGCCGCCTCGCTTCGAACGGTGTTTTCGGTTGTGCCGCTTGTTAAGAGCGTAAGCTCAATCGGGCTTCCGTTCAGCGTTCTACGCCCGTCCGCACCGACGCGGCTGCCGAGTTCATCGAGAATTGCATTTGCGCTGTTCAGGTTAAAGTCATATTGAACGGAGTTGCTGTTATACAGCCATGAATCCGGCGGCACAGGAACGTCGGCAGCACGAGCTCTGTTCATGTAAGCGTTTGTTATCAGCTTGGTTCTGTTCAGTGCATGTGCAATTGCACGGCGGAACTCAACGCGTGACACGAATGCGCGATTATGATTCACAAGCATGACTTCCATGTTTTGAGTCATCATATCCGTAACAACGGTTTTTCCCGCCTCGCTGTATTGTCCGACGGTCAGAAGCGCAGTGGGCACAAAATTAAGCTGCCCCGCACCGTAGGAGGCGAGCGCGGTTGCGTTTGATTCTCTTGCGTGGAATTCGACAGTATCGATATACGGCGGCCTGTCCCACCATTCCTCGTTGGATTTTAACGTTATCTTTGTGTTTGAAACATAGCTTGCACGATATGCGCCCGTCCCGGTGAACGGTTCGGCATTCTCATGTATTATCGGGAAGCTGAGCGAATAAAGCTCACCGATGCCCGCAGAATTCATCGTTACGCGCAGTGTTGTCGCGTCTATCATTTCAATTCGATTGATGCTTGAAAGCGCAGAAGCATAGTATGATTCGGAACCGAGAGTGTAAAGCTGATTAAATGTATACACAACATCACCCGCGGTCAATATGTCCCCCGAATGCCATTTAACGTTTTCGCGCAGGTTAATAATCCACGAATTTGCATTTTCTTCATCCGCGCTCCAGTTAATGGCAAGCGACGGAATTAGTCTGTTGCTTTCGTCAATGCCGATAAGGCTCTCGAAAACAAGTGAATAAAGCCCGAGTGCTTCCTCCGTTGTTGCTATCAGCGGATTATAATTCAGATTATCTTTATTCAGGTTGCGCGGCATGGGGAGTTTCAGCGATCCGCCCTGCTGCGGAACGGGTTCAGATGTTTGCGGCGCCGCAGATTGCGGCAGATTCGTCTGAATCGCGTCGCCGCTGCCGCGCTTTCCGCATGCAGTACAGAAAAGCACCAAGACGGCAAGCAGAACGGCTCCTGCTTTTAACAAAACCCGCCTTGCAGGTTCGACCCTATTCACGTCCCGCTTCATGTTCGCTTTCGCGCAGAAATTGGTATTTTTCATATGCATCTTTAACCTTTTTAACATAATTTTCTGTTTCCTCGTACGGAATGGTGAGATTTTTCCCGTCATAGTATTTCGGGTCGTCCAGCCAACGGTTCACGGCGCTGTGACCTGCATTGTATGCAGCGGCGGCAAGTTCAACATCCCCGTTGTATTTTTCCAAAAGAAACGAGAGCAGCCAGCAGCCCAAATCAATATTGTAATCCGGTTCGAATATTCTGCTTTCGTCATACTCTTTCCCCTGCCGCCATGCGATCCATTCGCCCGTTTCGGGCATTATCTGCATCAATCCCTGTGCGCCCGCACCCGATACGGCATCCGGAGTAAAAAAACTTTCCGTTCTTATGACCGCAAATACAAGGCAGGGGTCGAGATCATATTTTTCGCACGCGCGTCGAACCTCTGCTTCATATTCCATCGGATAAGAAAAATGTCTCCGCAAAGGTTTTTGGAACACAGCCGCGAACGCAAGCGCAAGCGCAATGCAGCAGCCCGCAAAAATGATCCAAAGCCTGTTTCTGCCGCCGTTCTTCCGACTGCCTGTATTTTTGCGTGTATTTTTTCTTTTTGCAGCTTTTTTTGCCATATTCTCCGCCCCCATATGCATCTTTATTTCTGCGGGAGCGTTTTATGCCTCGCAGGACGGCTGTGCATTATTTTCCGCCGCATTTTTTTGCAATGTTCCGATAAGCTCATCAACCCGCAAATGCAGCTCGGCCTCGGTCGTATCGTTTTCGATTATGTAATCCGCATAGCGTTTTTTCTTCCATTGCGGCATCTGCGCCGCAATTCTTGCACGCGCCTCGCGCCTCGACAGCCCGTCACGCTTCATTATACGGGCATAACGTGTTTCAATATTCGCCGTCACAAGAATCACGCTGTCGCATCTTTTATGCAGCCCGCTTTCGATAAGCAGCGGCACATCAAGCACCACTCCCGGACAATCCGGAAGCTGTTTCGCCGTCTCCGCCTGTTCGAGCAGGCTTTCAATCACGGCAGGATGAACAATATCATTCAGAAGCTCCACGCGACTCTTTTTCTCGGCTGCAATTCGTTCCGCTGAAGCATTTGCCGCATTGCCCTGGCAGGCTTTATTCTGCACTTCGTTTTTCTTTTCCCCGAACACACATACAGAAAGCTTTTTTCGGTCTATATTGCCCGATTCATCCAGTATGCCCTCGCCGAACGCATCAGTAAGCTTCCTTAAGACTTTTTCCGTTTGAATCACATCATGCGCCGTTTTATCCGCATCAACGATAAAAAAACCGCGCTCAGCCAGCATTGCCGAAACGGTGGATTTGCCCGCCGCCATGCTTCCCGTAAGCCCAAGCAGCGGAATACGCTTGTTTTCGGCAATGATTTTTGCGTCAAAACCATTTGTTCTTTCGCTGTACATAGAGTCGGTTCTTTCCTCCGTTTCTTTATGATAATGCTTTACTTTGTATCAAACCAGCTGTGTCCGCACTCAACATCCGCTTTGAGCGGCACGCGAAGCTTTACAACATTGCTCATGCAGTCTGAAAGCAAAGCTTTCACGCGCTCCGTCTCCTCCTCCGGTGTGTCTATAATCAGCTCATCGTGAATCTGGAGTATCAGCCGTGCGCGGAGTCCCTGTTCCTTAAGACTGTTTGCGACCTTCACCATTGCGGCTTTAATTATATCTGCCGCCGAACCCTGAATCGGCATATTCATCGCTACGCGCTCACCGAAACTTCGCGTGTTGTGGTTTGAAGATACGATTTCGGGAAGCTCGCGCCTTCTGCCCATAATGGTCACGGCATAGCCTTTTTCCCTGCCGTTTTCAACCGCAGCTTTCATATAGTTCCGCACTCCCGTGCAGCGGTCAAGGTACTTTTCAATGTATTCCGAAGCTTTCTTCGGCGGAATATCCAATTGTTCGGAAAGGCCGTATGCGCTTATGCCATACACAATGCCGAAATTGACAGCTTTTGCCGCAGAACGCATTTCACGCGTCACCTCGTCCTTAGGGACGCCGAAAACTTCCGCCGCGGTGCGTGTGTGGATATCATCCCCGTCGTTGAATGCGGCAATCAAAGCCTCATCCCCGCTTATGTGCGCAAGCACGCGCAATTCTATCTGCGAATAGTCCGCCCCGACAAGAACACAGCCCGGGCTTGCAACAAAAGCGCGGCGGATTTCGCGTCCAAGCTCCGTGCGGACCGGAATGTTCTGCAAATTCGGCTCCTGACTTGAAATACGTCCCGTTGCGGTAACATTCTGGTTCAGGGTTGTGCGGATTCGTCCGTCCGAACCGATTTTTTGAAGCATTGCATCGATGAACGTTGATTTGAGTTTTGTCAGGAATCTGTACTCAAGCACCTTGCCCACGATAGGATGCATGGTCTTCAGCCCTTCAAGCACCTCACTGTCGGTCGAATATCCCGTTTTTGTTTTCTTTCGCGGCGGAAGGCTGAGTTTTTCAAACAAAACCACGGAAAGCTGCTTCGGCGAAAGGATGTTGAAACTTTCCCCCGCAAGCGCGTGAATTTCTTTCGCAAGCTCTTCGGAACGCGCCGCCATGGTTTCGCCGAGAGAACATAAAACCTCCCTGTCGAGCATGAACCCCGCGCTCTCCATATCAAACAGCACATGTTCAAGCGGCATTTCAACATTGCGATACAGCTCCGTCATGCCGCTGCGTTCAAGCATTTGTTCCAGTTTCGGTTTCAAAACGATAAGCGCAGCCGCTCCGCGCTCACCGATACCGCTCTCCTCGGCAAGCACATCAAGTGTTTTTGCGGGATGCAGTGCGTTAAGCAGGTAATCCGCAAGCATAGCATCGAAAATTTCACCGTTGAGCGCAACACCGAACGGCGCAAGGATATGCCGTTTTGATTTGGCATCAAATACGGTTTTTTTGATTTTTTCCGACTCAAAGACGGGCTTAAGTGCGCAGAGAACCTGTTCGGGCAGCAATGCCGCACTGAACAGATCTCCTCCGACCGAGGCATTGAAAAGCACTGTGCCTTCTCCCGTTATTGCAGCGACCGTGACACTCTGTTCACAAATATCGAATGCTGTTTCAGTGCATTGCAGAAGCGTATCAACGCAGGCCTGCAGCTCTTCATCACTTTTGACATCGCGGAGATCAAATTCGGCAGTTCGAACCTCGGCAGCATTTTTCCCGTTTGTTTCAGGCGTGTTTGCCGAATTTTGATTCTGCGTGCCTGCAAGTTCACGCACGCGTTTAAGGACGGAGCGAAGTTCAAGCTTTGTCAGCTCCGCCGCACCGTTTGCAAGCAGAGCGGGATTGAACCTGCAATCCTCCACACTCTCGCTCACGGGAGCATCGGTGTTTATTGTTCCGAGTTCATAGCTCATTCTTGCGGACTCCGCACCGTCAAGCAGCTTCTGCCGCAATGCGCCTTTTTCATTTTCCGCATTTTCAAGCACGGATTCCATCGTTCCGTATTTTGAAAGCAGCTTCAGCGCGGTCTTTTCGCCGACGCCCTTAATGCCGGGCAGATTGTCCGAATTGTCGCCCATTAAGCCTTTGAGATCAACCATGCGTGCAGGTTCAAGTCCGTATTCGGCAAGAAGGGTTTCTTTATCGTATTCAACGGTTTCGGTGATGCCCTTTTTCGTCATCAGAACGTGTACATTATCGGTGATAAGCTGCAAAGCATCCCGATCCCCGGTCACAAGCAGAGAATCAACGCCCTCCTTCTGCGCCCGACGGGAAAATGTGCCGAGAATATCGTCCGCCTCAAAGCGTTCGCATTCAATAACGGCAATGCCCATTTTTTTCAGCAATTCCTGCAAGAGCGGAAACTGCGTGCGGAGATCGTCCGGAGTTTCCCTTCTGCCGGCTTTATAATCGGCATATTTTTCATGTCGAAAGGTTTTTATCGGCATGTCAAACGCAACAAGCAGGTAATCCGGCCGCATATCAACAAGCTTCAGCAGCATCGAAAGGAAGCCGTGCAGTGCGCCCGTCGGCGTACCCGCTTTGTTGGTCATGTTAGGAAGCGCGTAATACGCTCTGTGCATCAGTGAGTTGCCGTCAATTGCAATAAGTTTCATTTTGTGTTATCTCCGTTGTTATCCATTGTTCGGTCGTTCCTTCCGGCACAGGTTTATGCGCCGAAAATTTTCAGCAAGGCAAAGAGTGCGATGCTGACCGCGACGCTCAGAAGCGTTCCGTAAAGATAGTATTCCGCGAAGGAGCGATCTTCAAAGTCTTTGAATCTGACTATCGATTTCGCGGTGAAAACAAGCGCAACAGCGGAATACTGCCCGAGCAGCAGCATGCAAATTATTATAAATCGTTCCAATGAACCGATGCATCCGCCGTGCTTCAGGCGTGTTTTCACCTTTTCATCAGGTTTTTCGGTTACAAGCACCTTTTGAACAAAAACATTTGCGGGCTTCAGCACGGCAAGCAGCATCGTCAGTATGCTGAGCATTGCAAAGCCGTCAATGCCAACGAGGGCTTTTATATCGTTTTGCAAAAATTCTATTCCGCGCCCCTCACCGTAAAATGCCGAAGCAAACGATACCGCAAGGATTATCGAAAGGTGCAGTGCCTGATCGATAAGATATGCGGCTCTGTCCTGTTTCACGGTCAAACTGCCGCGCTTTGCGGCACCGTTTAAAATCAGCTGCTTCACAATGTCAATCACCGCATGTGTCACGGCACAGGCAGCAACCGCATATAAGTATGCATTCGAATAGCACAGCAGCAGCGTTGAAAACATCACTGCCGCATAAATCCCTGCATGAATCAAAACATACAGTGTGTTCCTGCTCTTCAGTTTTGCAAGGCACTGCGGTTGAAAATAATAATCTCCGAGCATATGCGCAAGCATCAAAAGTGTGTATTCCTTCATCGATTCATCCTCTGTTGTCGTATTTAAATTTCAGGTTAAAACGGTTTTATCGGCACATTCCTTATCACCGTTCTCCGCATGCTCACCGTCGGTTTTCAGTTCCGAAAGCAAAGCTTCCGCAGCGATCAGGCCTTCGGCATACTCCCTTGCGTTTGAAACGGAAAGACTGATATTGAACGTGCTCTGTGTTATTCCGAGCCGCTTTGCAAGCTCGGTTTGGGTTTGTGCAGCGTTTGTGACCGCATTTCGAACATACATCGCTGCCGCCTCGTTCTGCCGTTTGGTTCTCTCCCGCCGCAATGCGGACAGGAGCAGCAAAACGGTATTCACGCCGGTTTCAAGCTCCTTCCGCCGCGCATTCCGCTCGCAGTCCGAACATTCCGTGCCTCCGGCGTCAAGCAGTATTCTTGAATATGCTCTGCCGCGGTTTTCGGCTTTCCTGAGCAAATTCATTCCGTGCCGCGCACGGTAAAACGCTTCTCCGTCCGCCCCAATCGCCGCTTCCCTTCGGATTTGTGTTGCCATTCCGCCGAAACCGATTGCAATTCTTATGCGAACCGGAAACATTTCGTCGATTATCCTGTCGGCAACAAAAATCGGATCCGCACCTTTTTCCGCAAACAGAAGCCCTTGGAACTCATCACCGAGTGTTATCAAAAAATCTGCCGCAATATGCGCCGCATTTTCGGCATTGACGGAAGAAAGTATCGATTGCAGCTTTTTCTGCACATCGTAACGATCTTGTTCGTGCCGCGAGTCGATAATATCTCCGATCAGCGCAAAATAATGCCGCTCACTGTTCATTTCACCCGGGTTGTGCATAAAACCTCCGCAAAATATACTTATAATATTGTACCACATTTTGCACCGGGGTTCAATCCGATTATTGACGATTTCGTGAATTTATCTGTAAGAAAGATTCAAACAATCAACCCTTCCGGAGAATAACCGAATTCGTGGAAATTTGTTATAAGATATGTTGTTATTCTTTCAGATTCTGCGGGCATCATCATATTTCAGACAAACTCCGATACCCCGAGCTTCAGTATTTAAATATCGGAGAGCCGTTGATTTGCCGTCATAATGCAAAAACCCGCTCTTCACATTTGCGCGAAGTGCGGGTTTATCATAAATCATTCATTTAAATCAAATATCAGATCGCAGACCGATCAGCATCGCTCCGGACAATGTGCCCGTCGACAGACAAGTTGTGCCTGTGCAGCTTTGCAATCTCCACTTATTTCCCGTATTTTTTCAGGAAATCCGGAAATTTTTGAAGTCCGTAAACTTCATCAACGATGCTGCCGTTTTCAAAATAGCTGAGTGAGTACATGCTCTGATCCGGCTTTTTCGAATTGATATAGCACGAGAAGATGAATTCCCCGCCGACTATGTACCTTGTGAAATCATAGCCGTTATCGCCCGTGTCGCAAGCCTTGTCCCGCGGGAGTTCAGCAGCCGAAAGTCCCGTTTTGCCGTTTATCAGCGTGTTGAATTCCGCAAAAGAGAGCTGCGGATAACTATCCGGATTATTGATTATCTGTTTCAATACCTTTTCATTTTTGTTTGATTTGCGTGAACAGCCCGCAGCGGAGGTCAGCAGTGCGGCGACGGACAGAATAACACAGAGGATTCTGATATATTTTCTTGTTTTTGACATTGAGTTTTCCACCTTTCAGATTTAATACGGTTTAATCCGGCAGCATTCCCTCTGCACAGCAAAACGAATGCGAACCGTGATCGGAGTATGCTTATTATAAACCATTCCGCGAAAAAACGAAACTGCCGCCAAGCACTATATATTGTTCTGTGCGCAAGTTTCTGCTGCATCCGAGTTTTGCGCATTCTGATACGTCTTCACAAGCGCAAGCAGCGTATCTATATATATTTTTTGATTCTGAGCCTCCCAATTTTTCTCCGCAAGACGCGTATACTCCGCATTCGGGAGCTTGATGCGGATTTCAAATATCGCATCCCCGTTTTCAACGAGTGCAAAAGTTGCATCGAAACCGCCGTCCGGCAGCGGGGTTGTGATAATGCGCGAGGTATTCTCCCGACGGAACTCATCTTTGTTGCTGCCGACAAATCCTTCAATCGACTCACGCAGGGATTTCGGAAGGTTTTTGCCGAAAAGATTCATAATCTCCTCTCCGCGCGGAGTCATAACTATCATCTGCATTTTGAATGTCGGCACGGATGCAATGCAGCCGTTTGCTTCCAAATCGATTATGTGCTCGCACACGTCAAAATAGTTTTCAACCCCGTTTTCGCTCATTACGGTTGCAATCTGTTCACGGGAAAGAGGCATTTCGGCGCACTCAAGGGTAAAAAGTATCATCAACTTGAGCTTGTCCTCGCCGTTCGAAAAAAAAGCCATAAATTTTTTCCTCCGTTCAAATTCAAAAAATCCTTGTTTTAAAAGCATTTCTGCTCCGTTTTTAAACATTATACTCATTATACCACAATTTCCCCGAAAAATAAATTTCAAAAAAGGGGTTGCAAAATTCAAAATTATGTGTATAATAGAGTATGCTGAAAAGCAAGGGGTTATAGCTCAGCTGGTCAGAGCGCTACGTTGACATCGTAGAGGTCGTTGGTTCGATCCCAACTAATCCCACCAATGTCTGTCCTGCGGTGTTCGTTACGTCCTGATTATAAACCCTCGTTCCAACTTTAGGGGCGATAGTCGAACCGCGAAAGGCACCCCCGCATTATGCTTTGCATTGCCTTGGGGTACCGAAAGCATTAGCGTCGCACCCGCGCCTGTCTTCTTAGACGGGTATTATAAGGGGGGCGGACGGCACAATGGGATGGATTCTATTGCCGAATGGTGTAACGGTAACACTAACGACTCTGACTCGTTCATCCTTGGTTCGAATCCAAGTTCGGCAGCCACAAAAACCTTTGTTCGGATTTTCCGGCAAAGGTTTTTGTTTTCTTTTTATTCCCCCGTCTCTCTGCACACAATAATCTTGAAACAACCGCGGCAATCGGGTATAATAAGCATGATAAAGCAAAAAAACCGCTGCGTACCGCAATGCGTGCGCTGCGGTTTCATCGGAGAATAAATGGCAAACAAACCAAACGGCAACCTGACCGGCATCAAGTCCGCAATGTTGGACAGACTGAAGAGCCTTTATGACTTTAAGCAGGGGCTTGATGAATTTGCATCATTTGAACTTTTAAGCGAGCTTTGCGCCTGCTCCGGCGAAATCAACCGCGAGATTTCCGTCTATATTTCCCGTGACGGCAGCATTGTTGACGTTTCGGTAGGCGACAGCGCAAAGGTCAGCATGCCTTCAATGCGCCTCGTGCGCAATGAAGACAGACTCTGCGGCGTTCGCTGCATCCACACGCACCCAAGCGGGGACGGCAGGCTTTCCGGAGTTGATCTCGGAACGCTGCGCTCAATGAAGCTTGACTGCATGGCGGCTGTCGGAGTTTCGGACGGCAAACCCACTCAGCTTTATGCGGCCTATCTCGGCGATTTCGACGAAGACACAGGCAGCCGCGCCGCGCTTGTGTACGGGCCCATGCGGCCCTACAAGCTCCCGCAAAAAGCACTGATTGCGGAAATTTTCAATTCGGATGACCGTTTCCGCAGCACGACAAAAGAAGTTGAAGCCGTTGAGCAGGAACGCGCCGTCCTTGTGGGCATGGATAATGACGAAGGGTACGACACTCTTGAGGAGCTCAATGAGCTTGCAAAAACCGCAGGCGCACTTGTGGTCGGCAAAGTTCGTGTCCGTCGGCGCACAATCGACAATGCAACCTATGTCGGAAGCGGCAAAGCCAACGAGCTCGGCCTTATGGGCAGCGAGCTTGAAGCGGATCTGTTCATTTTTGATGATGAACTTTCCGCAATTCAGCTCCGCACGCTTGAGGAGACCCTCGGAGCGCGCGTTATTGACAGAACAACGCTTATACTCGATATTTTTGCTGCCCGTGCAACAAGCCGTGAGGGCAAATTACAGGTGGAGCTTGCGCAAATGCGCTACCGTCTTCCCCGCCTTATCGGGCAGGGGCAGGTTCTCTCGCGTTTGGGCGGCGGCATCGGAACGCGCGGCCCCGGTGAAAAGAAACTTGAAATCGACAGAAGGCGGATAAGGCGGCGTGTTTTCGAGCTTGAAACCGAACTGTCCGAAATTGAAAAACAGCGCGGACTGCGGCGCGAAAGCCGAAAGGCGAACCGTGTTCCGCTTGTTGCGCTTGTCGGGTACACAAATGCCGGCAAATCCACAATGCTCAACGCTCTCACCGACTCAAACGTGCTTGCGGAAGATAAACTCTTTGCAACCCTGGATCCCGTTGTGCGCAAAATCACACTTTCCGGCGGCACAGAAGCTTTGCTTTCCGACACGGTCGGGTTCATCAACAAACTTCCGCACGACCTTGTTGAGGCGTTTAAATCAACATTGGAAGAAGTTTCAAACTCCGATCTGATCCTCCAGGTTGTTGATATTTCCTGTCCTTATCACGAAAAGCAGATGCGCGTTGTTGACGGCGTTCTCGAATCCCTCCATGCAGCGGATATTCCGCGCATAATCGTTTTCAACAAAGCCGATGCCATCCCATCCTGCGATCTTCCGGCCGAAAGTGAAAACAGGCTTAACGTCAGTGCGCTGTGCGGCACGGGCATTGAAAAGCTTCTCAGTGCAGTTGAGCTGAAACTCAATTCCGCCCGCACAGAGGTGGATATTCTTGTTCCGTACAGCAAATACGAAGCTGTCTCAATGATTCGCGATCGCGGAATGCTGCTGAGCGAGGAGCATACCGAAACAGGCACGCACATTCGCGCCCTGCTTGACGCGGAAAGCATCGGTCAGCTGCGCAAAATTCTCGATTTTTAACGACTGCGGGCATTGAATCGGATATGAGTAAAACAAAGATAATAACAATCGAAGGCATTGACGGCAGCGGCAAAACAGTTCAGTTTGAACTGCTCACGAAGGGGCTTCAGGACAGGGGGTTCACGGTTCAAAAACGTGCTTACCCTGTTTATGACGCTTTTTTCGGCGAACAGGTCGGAAGATTCCTTTCCTGTTCGGAGGGCGTAAGCGCAAGCACCGTTGACCAAAAGAGCATGGCGCTTTGGTTCGCAATGGACAGATTCATGGATTTTCGGAATTATCGCGACGGGGAAGCGGATTTTCTGCTTATCAACCGCTATGTTCTCAGCAACGCAGTCTATCAGAGCATACGCGAACGTGATATCAGCGAACCCGGTTCGGATAATTCCGCTTTTGCCGATTGGGTTTTCCGTCTTGAATACGATGTTCTGGGGCTTCCGCGCCCAACATTAAACCTGTTTTTCGACGTTGACACCGAATGCGCAGGCAAAAACGTTGATAAAAAGGGTTTCCGTGACTATATCGGCAGCGGCCGCGATGTTTACGAGAAGAGTGCGGGCATTCAGGCCCGCGCAAGAGCCAAATACCGCGAAATGTCCGAACGTTTTTCCGACACGGTCATCATTCCGTGCACCGAAAACGGTGCGATGCTTCCTCCGGAAACGATTTCAAACGCGGTTTTCGAGCTGCTGCGCGAACGCGGGCTCATCTGACACGCCCATGCTTTTTTGATTTCCCATCGGGCAAAACATTGTATAAACACAAAAAGGAGAAAACAACATGAGAAAGATAGGCATTTTGACCGGCGGCGGCGACTGTCCGGGACTTAACGCAGTTATTCGCGGCGTTGTTGAAAAATGCGCCGAAGCAGGAATGGAAGTTTTCGGCTTTCGCGACGGCTGGCGCGGTGCGCTGAACGCAAAGGGGCATTGGCTCACGCTTTCCGAAGTGGAAGGCATACAGACCCTCGGCGGAACCATTATCGGCAGCTCCCGAACAAATGTTCTTGCTCAGCCTGACGGCACTTCAACAATCATCAACGTGCTTGATGCACTCGGGCTTGAAGGTCTTGTCGCCATCGGCGGGGACGACACTCTCGGCGTTGCGAATGCGCTGCGCAAACTCGGCGTGAACGTTATCGGCGTTCCGAAAACCATAGACAATGATTTGAGCTGTACCGATTACACTTTCGGCTTTGAAACCGCCTCCAACATTGCAATGGAGGCCATTGATCGCCTGCAAACGACCGCAAAGGCTCATTCCCGCTGCATCGTTGTCGAATGCATGGGGCGGCACACGGGCTGGATCGCATTGCAGGCAGGACTTGCCGCAAATGCCCATCTTGTGCTTATCCCCGAATTTCCGAAATCCTATGATGAGATAATCTCCGTTGTTCGCCGCAGATATCTTCGCGGAGACAGATATACTATCATTGTTGTTGCGGAAGGTTTTGAACTGCTCGGCGGCGATGAAATAGACCTCGGAACCGACGCATTCGGCAACAAGCTGCTTATTCACAAAAACCTTGCAAAGAACCTTTCCGACATGATTGAAGATACGATGCGCAACGATCCGCTTCTCGGCTCCGACGCACAGTATTTTGAATGCCGCCCGGTCGTTTTGGGTCATGTTCAGCGCGGCGGTGCGCCGTGTGCATTTGACCGTGTTCTTGGAACAAGACTCGGCATAAAGGCCGGAGAGCTTGTTGTCAGGCGTGATTACGGAAAAATGGTTGCATTGAACGGCAATTCGATCGTCGGAGCGGATCTTGAAACTGCCGTCACCGTCCGAAAGGAAGTTGACAGGGAATTTTATGAGGCTGCATCGCTTTATTTTAAATAATTCCGAGTATGTCGGACTGAAAAGCGGGTGTTCGCGAGCGAACAAAGCCTCGGAATCGGCCCGCAGAGTCAACTCTGAAAATCGGCCCGCGAATACAGTCCGCAGGCACTGCGCCGACCGTCTCAAGCACAGGATAAGCGGCATGGAGTCAGCTTTTCGATATTTTTTCTTGACAAAGTCGGTTTTTGGGCGCATAATATGCACTTAAAAAGTTTGCGGCAGCTCAGGGCGAACAAACGTTTTTCTCCGCCCGAAGAAAAGTCTGCAAAAGGAAAGGAATCGCAAAATGGAAACGGCAAAAGAAAACTTTGAACCCCGCAATTTCATCGAGGAGCTCATTCTTGAGGATATGCAGCGCAGCCCCGTTGTTAAAACGCGCTTCCCGCCCGAGCCGAACGGTTATCTTCATATCGGCCACGCAAAGGCTCTTTGGATAAATTTTACAACAGCCGAACGCTTCGGCGGCAAATGCAATCTTCGCTATGACGATACCAATCCTGCCAAGGAGGATGTCGAATTTGTTGATGCAATCGAGCAGGATATCCGTTGGCTGGGCTTCAATTGGGATAAGCTCTGCTACGGCAGCGATTATTTTGACAAATGTTACGAACTTGCGGTAAAGCTAATCAAGGACGGCAAGGCATATGTCTGTGATCTTGACAAGGATGAAATCCGCGAATACCGCGGCACGCTGACCGAACCCGGCATTAACAGTCCCTACCGCAGCCGCAGCGTTGAGGAGAACCTTGACCTGTTCCGCCGCATGAAAGAAGGCGAGTTTCCGGACGGAAGCCGCACCCTCCGTGCGAAAATCGATATGGCTTCTCCGAACATCAATATGCGCGACCCCGCACTTTACAGGATTCTGCACCGCACCCATCACCACCAGGGCGACAAATGGTGCATCTATCCCATGTATGACTTTGCGCACCCGATTCAGGATGCTATCGAGGGCATTACCCATTCCCTCTGTTCCCTTGAATACGAAGCGCACCGCCCGCTCTACAATTGGGTAATCGAGGCTTGCGGATTCGAGCATAAGCCCCGCCAGATTGAGTTTGCAAGGCTGAACATCACCAACACCATTATGAGCAAACGCTTCCTTCGTGCGCTTGTTGAGGGCGGCTATGTCTCCGGCTGGGATGACCCGCGTATGCCGACGCTTTGCGCAATGCGCCGCCGCGGATACACTCCGGAAGCCATCAAGGACTTTCTGACCCGTGCCGGCGTTGCAAAAGCTGATTCGGTGGTTGATTCCGCAATGCTTGAACACTGCGTCCGCGAGGATCTGAACGCACACTGCGACCGTGCAATGGCCGTTATTGACCCCGTTAAAGTTGTCATTGACAACATGCCCGAGGGTGAATTCATCGATGTTGAAATTGAAAACCTGCCCGTTGCCGAGGAAGGCGATGCCAAGTTCGGCGAAAAACACACCGTTCGTTTCAGTCGGGAAGTCTATATCGAGCGCGATGATTTTATGGTTGAACCTCCGAAAAAGTTTTTCCGTCTCAAACCCGACGGAGAGGTTCGCCTTAAAGGTGCATACATTGTAAAATGCGTCGGTTTTAAACAGGACGAAAGCGGAAAAGTTACTGAAATCCACTGCACATACGACCCCGAAAGCTTCAGCGGCGAATGCACCCGCAAAGTCAAGGGCACAATTCACTGGGTACCCGTTCAGGATGCGATTCCCGCTGAATTCCGCCTTTATGAACAGCTCATGAAGGATGAAAACGTTTCGGCCGATGATTTTATCGATAAGCTGAATCCCGATTCCGTTCGCATTCAGAACGGATTTATCGAACCCTTCCTTGCCGACAAACCCGCCGGCTATCGCTGTCAGCTCATGCGCATCGGTTATTTCTGTGTTGACCCCGATTCAACTGCCGAAAAGCGCGTTTTCAATCGCACTGTCGGCCTGAAGGACAGCTATAAACCCGCACAGAGCTGAGGCCTGCGCACCTGATTGACACCCTTTTGTTGTTAAGAGCTTTGCTGCCGTTCGGCTGCAAAGCTCTTTGTTTTTTCTTTTTATTTTTCTGTTTATCCTCAGGCTCGATTGCGAATCATATTATGCCGAACTCCGCCTTCAGGCGCAGAATTCTTTCAACACTTTCATTTAATCTGTCCAACGAAATCTCGCCTGTTTGCACGGCCGAAAGAATCCCGTTGAATGCGGCTGCATAGTCATAAGGCATCAGGAGCATATCCGCGCCTGCATTAAACGCAAGCACCGCGCTCTCTTTCGATGAATAGTTCTCGACAATCGCACCCATTGCAAGCGCATCGGTAATGATAACGCCGTTATAGCCCATTTCGCCGCGAAGGTGCAGCGTCAGCGCATCATATGATAATGAACAGGGCAGATTGTCGGTGTTTCCGCGTGTCAACGTTATATGTGCCGCCATTATCATATCCGTTTCGTTAATTGCATTATAAAACGGAATCAATTCGCATTCCGAAAGCTGCTGCCAATCCTTTTCGAGTGCAACATAGCCGTCATGCGTATCTCCCGCCGTGTCCCCATGCCCCGGAAAATGTTTTATGCAGGCAATAATGTTTTCTTTATGCAGACCGGATATTGCTGCATTCACCATTTTTGCAACAAGTTTTGGGTCGCTTCCGAACGCTCTGTTTCCGATAACAGTATTATTCGGATTTGAATTCACATCCGCAACGGGCGCAAAGTCAAGATTAAACCCAAGCTCTGCAAGGTACCCGCCTATTGCTGAATACATTGCACGCACCTGCTCCGGATCGCCGGTGCTTCCCACAGCCTGAACGCTGTCGTATTTCGGCACTGCGAAGGCGGGCGAGTTTGCAATTCTTGCAACCGTGCCTCCCTCCTCATCTACTGCAATGAAAAGAGGAATTCGGCTTGCTTTCTGTAGATTTTGGATGAATGCAACTGTTTGCTCCGGGTTTTGGATATTTTTTCCGAAAAAAGCTATCCCCCCGGCAGGATGCGCTGCGAGAAAATCCGCCATGCCCGCCGAACAGTCCGTGTCACTGTACCGTGCCGAGCCGTGCGCCTGATTCGGTGTGAAGCTTTCATCCAACGATTCCGGACGAACAATGAAAAGCTGCCCGACTTTTTCTTCAAGTGTCATTTCAGTCATCATTTCAGCCACGATATCCTCCTCCGGATCGTTTGTTGCGGCTGCCGAAGGTTTTATCGTCATCTCCGCAGTCGGTTCGACGGAAGGCGTGAGCAGTACCGGTGCTGTCGTTGACTCCTGTCCGGTTCCGCGTCCGCCTATGCATGCGCAGAATGCACACAAAAGCACCGCTGCAATCACCGTTATGCAGCTGATAATTATTTTTTTATTGAAAATAACAGCATTCTGCGTCATTTTAGGCATAAACCTCCGCTGATGTTTGTGTGTTCTCTGCTGCAAAATCGACAGCATCCCTTTTGCGGAATGCTGCCGACCGTTTGAGTTCAAATTAAATTCAGCCCATGATATCGTGGTTTACCGTATCCTGAATGCGTTGTGCAATTTCATCCGCACGGGCAACAAGCTTCTTGCCCTCTTCGCTGAAGAATGCAGCCTTTGCTTCATCCTTTACGCCGCCGAGGTTGATAAGAACGTTCAGCCATGCACCGTGAACGCAGGTGTGAAGGTTCAGCCCGCCGACGCCGAGATCGCTTGCGCAGTTGGTGTTGTAATGACCGAGCATTCTGTCCGCAAGTTCAAGCGCAGCAACGGAGAGGCGCAGCGTTTCAAAGGGAACTTCCGTTGCAACAAGAGTTGCATCGGCAATCGCTTTCCTGCGAACGGCCTTCTCCTCGTCGGTTGCTTTCGGCATTTTGAACGCAGCTGCAACAAGGTTGTATGCGTCCGTATCCCTGTCAACCTGAGCGGTCAGCTCGTCGTAAATTTTCTTTCCCTGCTCAATGATTTCGTGACAGAGGGGCCAATCGGCTTCATAGCTCTTTTTGACCGCAGTCTGACCCGCGACCATCGTGACAAGGCCTGTGCCCTGTGCGCCGCAGAATGCAGCCGCACTGCCGCCGCCGGGAGCGGGAGCATCGGAAGCAACAATGTTGAGATAGTCAGTAACGACCATGTCGATAAGTTTCATGTGTTTAAAATTACCTTTCGTTGTTATGATTATGCCGATTCGGACTATTCTGCCGTGCTGTCGGCAATTCGTTCCGAATCGAACCTGAGATTACTTCACAGCGACACGGCCGCGCTTGATAACCTTTTTAACCTGATTTGAACCCATTCTGTAGCAGAGCATGGGCAGCTCATCCGCATTCCAAAGCACGATATCCGCAAGTTTGCCCGGTTCAATCGAACCGACGCTGTCGCCCTTGCCGATTGCACATGCGGCATTCAGCGTGACTGCCGTCAAAACCTCCTCGGGGAAGAGGCGATAACGCAGATAGCCGAGATTCATTGAAAGCTGCAAATTCAGCGACGGACATGAACCGGGGTTGAAATCCGTTGCAATTGCAACAGGGACGCCCGCCGAAATCATGTCGCGCGCACGCGCAAAGGGTTTGTTGAGATAAAGTGAGGTTTGCGGCAGCAGGCAGGCAGTCGTTTTCGCCTTTGCCATTGCTTCAATGCCGCTGTCCCGTGTTGCAATAAGGTGTTCTGCGGAAATTGCGCCGATCTCGCCCGCAAGCTCCGAACCGCCAAGCGGATCTATCTCATCCGCATGAACTTTTGACGGAAGCCCGAGTTTTTGTGCCGCAAGCAGAAGTTTCCGCGACTGCGGAACGTTGAATACGGAACTTTCGAGGAAGACATCACAAAAATCCGCAAGCCCCTGTTCCGTAACGACCGGCAGCACACGTTCAATTATAAAATCAATGTACCCGTCGGCATTGCCTGCATATTCGTCCGGAATTGCATGTGCACCGAGGAATGTGGCAGCAATATCCTGTGCGCAGGCTTCGCCGAGACGGCGAATGACGCGGAGCTGCTTCAGCTCATTTTCCGAATCCAGTCCGTAACCGCTTTTAATTTCAACCGTTGTAACGCCGAAATCGAGCATTTCCGCAAGAAAGCCTCGTCCGCGTTCAAAAAGCTCATCCTCGGTCGCTTTGCGCGTGTTGGTCAGCGTGTTCAAAATGCCGCCGCCTGCATTGAGGATATCAAGGTAGCTTGCGCCTGCAATTTTCAGCGGCACTTCATGCGCGCGCCAGCCCCCGAAAACAAGGTGGGTGTGTGCGTCAACAAGTCCGGGTGTTGCAAGCGCACCGTGAGCATCTACGATATCGGCATATGCCGAATATTCCGGAAGCTCTCCGTTTGCAGTCACCGCAGCGATTTTTTCACCGTCAATAAGAACTGCCGCATTGTGCAGCACTTCGATTTTGCCCTGATCCGAACCGCAGCGGCTGCTTGTGCCGAGCGGGGTTGCAAGTGTTCCGATGTTTTTAATAAGAAGCATAGGCATTTGACCTTTTCACGGAATGCAGAGCGGCAAATGCTCTGCATTTCGTTCAGTCTTTAATTGTGTTCTGAATTACAGCAAATAGTTTTCAATAATCTGCTTGTCCGCATTGAAGTCCTCGATTTGCAGGTAATATTCTGCGGAATCGATGAGCGCACGCATCGGAGTCAGGCCGATGATCTCCGTGCCGATAACGTGAACGCCCCAGCGTGCGGCTTCAGCCTTTGTGACTTCAACAACCCTGTAAAGCGGAGTGCGGTTGAAGTCGGTCATGTTGATTGAAACCTGCGCAATGTTCCTGTCCTCAAGCATAACGCCGAGAGCCTTTACGCAATCGAAACCGCCGCTTGAACGACGGATAATCTTTGCAATTTTGCTTGCAATGGAAACATCGGAAGTTGAGAGGTTGATATTGAATGCAACCAAGGGCATACGGCAGCCGACGGCTGTTACGCCTGCGGTGGGGTGAATCGCTGCGCCGCCGAAATCGGGGGTCCACTGCGGATCCTTGACCTTTTCCGCCATGCCTTCAAACTGACCCTTGCGAATTGCCGCAAGGTTTACGCGGTGCGGTGCGGAAGCGGAATCTTCATAAAGGAAAATGGGTATGCCCGCTTCATTCCAAATGCGCTCTGCGAGCTGTTTGGAATACTCAACGGTTTCTTCCTTTGTAACGTCCTTCATGGGAATAAGGGGGATAACATCGACCGCACCCATGCGGGGATGTTCGCCCTGATGATGATTCAGGTCAATAAGCTCTGCCGCTTTCTTGGCAAGAGCGGTTGCGGCATTCATAACGCCTTCGGGGCTGCCCATGAAGGTGATAACGCTGCGGTTGTGGCTTGCATCGCTGCTGTAATCAAGCAGTGTTACGCCAGCAGTGTTGCGAACGGTGTCAACACATGCCTCGATGACCTCATGGTTCCTGCCCTCGCTGATATTCGGGACGCATTCAATGATCTTTGCCATTTTAAGAAAACTTCCTTTCGTGTTTTTGCCCCGCAGAAGTATGCGGAGCGGTTGTTTTTTGCGTTTGTTGTTTGTTGTTTCTTTATTTTTGCCGCGTCCGCAGGGCAAAAGCCGTGAGCTTCCGCCGTCTGCGGGCGCAGGCATTGTTGATTTGAAGAATGTATGCAGAACGTATCATACCGTTCCGGCAAATGCCGGTTTAACATTTGTCCTGCACGTTTCCGAAGCTTATTTCAGAGCATCGGCAACAGTTTTTTTCACAAGTTCGTCATCCGCAAAATAGGGGATGGTGATATGAGCCTTGCCCGCCCATTTTTCATTGTATTTAACGGATGTTTCAACGGAGTGCTCGTTGCGCGCCCAATTGCGCCTTGCAACGCCGCCCATAACGTCCCACATCATTGCGGAGCGAATGATATTATCCACGCGTTCGCTGCCGTCCAGAACAAGGCCGAAACCGCCGTTGATGGATTTGCCGATTCCGACACCGCCGCCGTTGTGCAGTGCACAGAGGCTCATGCCCCTTGCGGCATTACCCGCGAAGCACTGAACCGCCATATCCGCCATTACATTGCTGCCGTCCTTGATGTTTGCAGTCTCGCGGAAGGGGGAATCCGTACCGCTGACGTCGTGGTGGTCACGTCCGATCATAACCGGACCGATTTCGCCGCTGCGAACCATTTCGTTGAATTTAAGCGCGATATTCGTTCTGCCTTCGGCATCCTGATAGAGTATGCGCGCCTGTGTGCCGACAACAAGCTTGTTTGCCTTTGCATCACGAATCCAAATATAGTTATCGCGATCCTGAGAGCAGCGGGTCGGATCGATGCAGCTCATTGCCGCTGCATCGGTCTTGTCGAGATCCTCGGGCTTGCCGGACAGGCAGACCCAGCGGAACGGACCGTAGCCGTAGTCAAACAGAACCGGACCCATAATATCCTCAACATAACTCGGGAAGATGAAGCCATCCTTTTCATCAACGCCGTTCTTGGAGATTTCCTGAACGCCGCTGTCGTAAACCGCTTTCATGAAGGAGTTGCCGTAGTCGAAGAAATACGTGCCGCGCTTTGTGAGGGCAACGATTGCATCGAAATGACGGCGCAGCGAAGCATTGACTCGGCGTTCGAACTCGTCACGATCGGAATGCAGCATACGCGTGCGCTCATCAAAGGTCAGACCGACGGGGCAATAACCGCCGTTATAGACATTGTGGCAGGAAGTCTGGTCGGAAAGCAGATCGATATGGATGTTATGCGCAACGGCATATTCAAGCAAATCGACAATATTTCCGTGATATGCGATCGAAATCGATTTTTTCTCCGCAAGGTACTGTTTTGCTTCCGCAAACACCTCGTCAAGGTTATCGGAAATCGTGTTTACCCAGCCTTGGTCATAACGCGTTTTGATTCTTGAAAGGTCAACTTCCGCAAAAACACCGACTGCGTTTGCGATGTTCGCCGCCTTGGGCTGTGCACCGCTCATGCCGCCGAGACCGGAGGATACAAACAGCTTGCCCGCAAGATCGCCGCGTTCCGCAACGCCGAGATATTTTCTGCCTGCACCGAGAATTGTGTTGAACGTTCCGTGAACGATGCCCTGCGGTCCGATATACATCCAACCGCCCGCCGTCATCTGTCCATAGTTGGCAACACCGAGTTCTTCCGCAATTTCCCAATCCTTAAGGTTGTCGAACATGCCGACCATCAGTGCGTTTGTGATGATAACGCGGGGCGCGGTGGGCTTTGAAGGAAACAGGCCGAGAGGATGACCGGACTCAACAACGAGAGTCTGGTTTTCGGTAAGCTCTTCAAGATATTTTTTGATAAGGCGGTATTGCAGCCAGTTTTGGCAGGGCTGACCTGTTTCGCCGTAGGTAACAAGTTCATAGGGGTAAAGCGCAATCTCGAAATCAAGGTTGTTGTCAATCATGACCTGAAAAGCCTTGCCTTCAATGCATTTGCCCTTGTATTCATCGATGGGTTTGCCGTAAATCCTTCCCTCGGGACGATAGCGATAGGCATAGATTCTGCCGCGGGTTTTGAGTTCTTCCATGAATTCGGGAGCAAGCGTTTCATGGAGTTCCTCGGGAACATAGCGCAGTGCGTTGCGCAGCGCAAGCTCAGCCTGTGCGGGAGTGAGGCGGAAACCTCTGTCCGGTGCGCGGCGATAGCCCTCTTCCATTTTCGGATACTCCGGAAGAGTGTTGTCAAGTTTGATTGTCATTGCTTTTGCAACAAGTTCGTTTTTCATACTGATATTCCCTCCTTCGTTAGGATTGAATTTTTTACCGGTTTTTCGGTATTTTTAATTTAGCTGTCGTCAGTGCTGTCGGTTGCCGGTTTTTGATAACCGGCGCAAATCATTCAAGGGTTCCGCAAACGCTCTCGGCCGCGCGGACGATCTCCTCCGCCTTTACCATTGCATCGAACTTGTTCATCTGTTCGTACATCACGATATCGTCGTGAATGGGTGCAACGCTTTCGCGGATTTTGTTGTAAACAGCCTTTGTTGCGGGAGCGAGCTTATCATCGCCGCGCAGGTAAAGAGCCTGGCTTGCGGCAAACAGCTCAATGCCGATAACCTTCTGTGCATTGTCAAGGATCATGCGCGCCTTGCGTGCGGCAATGGTGCCCATGCTTACATGATCCTCCTGATTTGCAGAGGAAGGAATGGAGTCAACGCTTGCAGGGTGCGCCCAAACCTTGTTTTCGGAAACCATGCTTGCGGCTGAATACTGGGTAATCATAAAGCCGGAGTTAAGGCCGCCGTTCTCACTGAGGAATGCGGGCAGTCCGGCACTGAGCTGCGGATTGACAAGGCGTTCAATGCGGCGCTCGGAAATGTTTGCATATTCCGCAAGCGCAATGCCGAGGAAGTCGAATGCAAGAGCCATCGGCTGGCCATGGAAATTGCCGCCGGAAATTGCTTCATCGTCATCGGGGAAAATAATGGGATTGTCCGTCACGGCGTTAATCTCGCGGCTGACGGCATTGTAAACGTATTCGATCGCATCGCGGCTTGCACCGTGAACCTGCGGAGTGCAGCGCAGTGCATATGCATCCTGAACCTTTCCGGGAATGGTATCAAACGCAAGCTTGCTGCCTTCAAGCAGAGTGAGCAGGTTCTTTGCGCTGTTGATCTGTCCCTTGTGGCCGCGAACAGCATGAACCTTGGGATCATAGGCCTTCTTGATGCCGAAAAGTGCTTCCGCAGTCATTGCGCAGGCGATATCCGCAGTCTTTGTGAGCTGAACGGCGTCATATACCGCAAGACAGCCGACGGCAGTCATTATCTGAGTTCCGTTAATGAGTGCAAGGCCTTCCTTGGCCGCAAGTTCGACAGTGGGAATACCGGCAGCCGCCATTGCTTCCCTGCCGCTCATGATTTCGCCCTTGTATTCCGCGCGGCCTTCACCGAGCATAACAAGAACCATGTGGGAAAGGGGTGCAAGGTCTCCGCTTGCGCCGAGGGAGCCCTTTTCGGGAACTATGGGGTGAACACCTTTGTTCAGCATTGAAAGCAGGGTTTCGATTGTGGAAAGACGAATTCCCGAATTGCCGCGGCAAAGTGCGTTGCAGCGCAGCAGCATTGCGGCGCGAACAACTTCCGTCGGCAGGGGGTTGCCCATGCCGCAGGAATGGGAAATGATGAGGTTGCGCTGCAAGGCGGCAGTGTCCTCAAGGGGAATGTATTTGTCCGAAAACTTGCCGAAACCGGTTGTTAAGCCATATACAACAGCCTTTTCATCAAGTTTCTTTTCAACATAGGCGCGCGCTTTGTTAACCGCAGCCTTCGCCTCGTCCGAAATCGCAACCTGTTCGCCCGTTCTGGCAACAGCAGCAACCTGTTCAACCGTCAAACTCGTGCCGTTGATAATTATCATTTGATAAATCTCCTTTTAGAAGCCGCAGCGCGGCAAATTATTGCAAAGCATTTTGCGGGCGGCAGAAAGTCGTTCAAAAGCTCTCGCTTTCTCACACGCATACCAACCCAACAATAATTATATAGTTGCAGGCGAAAATAGTCAAGAGTTAAGGGAGAGTATATCAGATTTGGGTATGCGTGTTCCGACCGAGCCCCGAAATGCATTTGAAGCATTTCATTCGTGCGGTTTTTTGATTGTTCCACCAAAGTTGTGCATAAAAGATATGACCGTTCAAACACGGGACGAATCGGTAAACGGATTTACGGTCGGCACTTATTTTTCCTGCGAAGTTTGTGCGGGGAAAAGTGCCGTTGACCGCATAGTTTTCAGTTCGACCGAACTTGATGAAAACAACATTGAAAACTTTGAAACGGTCGAGTTCTCGTTTCATATTTTCAAAACGGCTGACCGGAACACAATTGACGACAGCAAGCCCGTCGTGTTGAATTTCAACTGATAGTCTCGGCATATCGACAAAAAAACGGGACTGCCGCAAACATTAAATTCCGTCTGCGGCAGTCCCGTTTGTTCTGTCATCGTCTTGGTTTTTACTGTGCGTTTTCTTCCCCGGGAACAAGATCAATCACCGCAATTTCCGGCAGGTTGTTCACCCGCGGTATTATGCCGTGTCCCGCCATTCCGGCGGTGATGATCATCTGCATATTGTCGCCCAATCGGAAGCTTCCGCTGTCGTATTTCGGGAACCATCCCTGCATCGGCGCATACAATCCGCCGACAAACGGCATTCGAATAAGACCGCCGTGAGTGTGTCCGCTCAGAACAAGGTCGATATTCCACATGCTGTACGCACCGTTGAAAATAAAAGTGTCCGGCATATGTGCAAGGCAGACTTTCGGCAAGTCGGTATTTTCAAATTCTTTCAAGAATTTGTATTCCGGCGATGCGGCAAACTCCTCTTCCGTGCGGCCGAACGCAAACCCATGCCCCATTGTGCCGCCGATGCGCAGCGGCTGACCCGCAAGAATAACATCCGCATAACTGTCATTGAACACCGCCGCACCGGATTTCTCAATGCGATCAAGAAGCAGCTCATCTGACGCCATATATCCGAGTTCGTGATTGCCCGGTGAAAAGAATACCGGCGCGATTTTACACAATGCTTTAATAAAATCAAGAAACTTTTGCACGTCTTCGGCATCCGCATTCCTGTCGATCATATCACCCGCAAGACAAATTGCATCCGGTGACTGCGCTTCAACCTTTGCAAGCAGACGCGCGTTGTCCTTCCCGAATGACTTGCAATGCAGGTCGGAAAGCAGAACCAACCGCACCTTTGATTGAAGTCCGCGCAGCTCAATTTCGTAGTGCTGCACATGAAGACAAACAGCCGAGAGCAAAACGGAAAGAGTAAGAGCGAGGATAAAGCATATTATGCATCCAATTAACACTTGCTTAAATTTTACCTGTCGACAAGTATGCATCTATATACCGCGTTATCTGTTTCAAATACGGGGTCGTGAAATCACTGTTGTATGTACCGTTTATCCCGTAGAGTTTGCCTATCATGTTTATCGCTTCATCAACACTTTCGCAAAAACTTATATAAGGCAAATTTCGGAGCCATTTATAGGTTTCACGAACTTTGTGGTTATAATTGCTCAACGCAATGCATGGTGTCCCGCTGATCGCACTGAAAACCATGCCGTGCAGACGATCCGTCACAACAAGAGATGCCCGCTTGAACTGTTCAACTTTTCGTTTAAATACTTCCTCCCTTTTTTTAAGCGAAACAAATCTTTCTTCGGAATACATATCAGTATGCATAACATTGCCTGTTAAAGCGTTGCATATTCTCTCAATGGTATGTATCTCGTCTTTTGAAATGTTTTTTTCCCAATCTGATCTGAAACAAAGGAGTATTCCGTCCCGCTTTTTTATTTCATCTGAACAATCTATAGACATAACTATATCCGGTGTCAAAATTACTCTTGTTTTCGAAAATGTATCCCGCATGTCCAGATATGACTTTTCTTCACGTGCAACAAGCAGAAGATTTCTGTTTCCAGCATAAACCTTAGATGCAGTTTTCTTTTCTCTTTTTCCTTTTTTCGTGTCTGGAAAACACATGGTTTGCGGCATGGAAACAATCAAATTTTCCGAATATTTACGAATTATTTCTTCACGATGTTTCTCATGTTGAACTGTATTCCCGATGCTTCCCCCGCCCCGAAGTATGATTACATCACCGGGCCGAATTTGCTCGGCAATTTCACGCCTGTAGCGGGTATAAACCGCTTCGTATATATAGTGTTTCGGAATATCTGAATAATACTTTTCAAAAAAACGTCTCTCCGCAATTCCTATTGCAATATCGCCTATATTGTTATGACCTTGTTCCAGCAAGAACCAAAAATTGACCCCCTGCAACCTTTGCAGCCCTCGCAAACAATATTCCGGATCATTTAGGCGGTAGTCTTGTTCGTCTGCAAGACGTTGTCGGCGTTTCTCGCAATGGGCGGAATAGGGTTCGTATATTATTCTGTGAAGAATCTTTTTTTTCAAACACATTCTTTTAATGTATTGCTTAAACATTCTTTATCTCCAAATCGGGCAGTTGCAAATATCCCCAATACGTTTTATTCCAAGCAAGCTTCGTCCCACCATCCTTTTGAATAATCAGAAATGATGCTGCATCAACAATTACATCCAAATGTTGTTCTGCGCCGTATTCGTTAATAAGGTATACAGCAGGTTTCAGTTTGTATTTTCCCGGAGCAAGACCAATCAGCGACATTTTTATTCTTATAGTATTTTTAGCAGTTGAAAACGGAGTTACTGTCGTTGCCATGGCAACAGGCGTATCATCAGCAGCATTTATAACTAATCTCAACATTAAATCATCACGTATTTGAAACGTTTCCATGTGTAGGATAATTTCCATATTTTCACCCGAAGTATATGTTGCATATTCTTTGTTGAATTGCAACATAACCATTTCAACAACAGGTTTTGTTGGGACTCCTGTGTGTTTTTTGTTCTTTAAATTGACCGTTTTTTGAAGTTCTTGAACGGCAGCTTGCGCATAAATGTCTATCGCCTTTTCCACGTCCCCGTCAAAAATCAGCTTTCCGTGATCAAGCACGATGCATCTTGTACAAAGCTGGCGAATCGTGTTCATATTATGGCTGACATAGAGCACGGTACGGCCTTCCGAATTTGCTGCATCGTCCATTTTGCCGAGGCATTTTTGCTGGAACTTCATATCGCCGACGGCGAGAACCTCGTCCATAACCATGATTTCGCTGTCCAGATGCGCAGCAACGGCAAACGCAAGTTTAACATACATGCCGCTCGAATAGCGTTTCGCGGGAGTATCTATGAACTTTTCCATCTCGGCAAACTCGACTATCTGATCGAATTTTCTGTCTATCTCCGCTTTCGTCATGCCGAGAATTGCGCCGTTCATATAGACATTTTCCCGCCCTGTCAGCTCGGGATGAAAACCCGTGCCGACTTCCAGCATGGAAGCGATCCTGCCGTTATAACTTATTGTACCCTTTGTCGGCGCGGTTACACGTGAAAGCAGCTTCAGCAGCGTGGACTTGCCTGCGCCGTTATGCCCGATTATGCCGAGGGCTTCACCCTTTTTCACCTCAAAAGACACATCATCCAGCGCGAGGAATCTTTCGCCCATGCGTTTTGACGAGTCGGAGCCGATCTTGCTGTTCGGGTCCTCCCGGCCTTTTATACGCGCCATTAAGCTTTGCAGATCACCGCGCAATGTGCCGCCGCCGATTGCACCGAGGCGGTATTCCTTTGAAACATGTTCTATTCTGATTGCAATTTCGTCCATTTTTCTTTCCTCAGACGGTATCCATAAAAGTCTTTTCCACCCTGCTGAACAGCACAATGCCGATGAAGAGCAGGGCAAGAGTTATCCCCCAGCCGATGAAATAGTACTTCCATTCAATTACGCCCGTTCCGAGATATGCATAGCGGAACAGATTTACAATCGGCGAGATTGGGTTGCACATATACAGTGCATGCCACTTCCCGCCGGGGGCAAAAGCGGTAAAACGGAACATGTCGTATGCAATCGGGGAAGCGTACATCCAGAGCTGCGTGCCGAACCCGACAAGCATCGCAAGGTCGCGGTACTTCGTTGTGAGCGCGGAAATAATGATACCGCAGCCGAGGCTGAGCATTGCCAATTGCAGCACGATAAGCGGAGTCATCAGCATCCACAGGTTAGGCTGCACCCCTTGTTTTGCTGCTGCATAATAAACGAGAAAGATAATCAAAAACACATATTGAATCGCAAGGCTGATAAGCTCCGAAAAAACCGTTGAAATCGGCATTACAAGCCGGGGAAAATACACTTTGCCCATCGTTGCACTGTTGGCAACAAAGGTATTCGCCGTTTGTGTGAGGCAGTTTGAAAAATACGTCCACAGTACCGTTCCCGACAGATAGAATACAAACGACGGCACACCGTCGGGTGCCAACCCCGCAATATTTCCGAACACAAGCGTGAAAACAACCGTTGTCAAAAGCGGCTGAATTATCGCCCATGCAGGCCCGAGAACGGTCTGCTTGTATTTGGACACAAAATTACGCTTGACAAAGAGGAAAATCAAGTCGCGATACGCGAACACCTCTTTTAAGTGCAGGTCAAACCAGCCGCTTTTGGGCTTTATGACCGTGTTGAAATGTTGTTCGTTCATCAGTACTCCTTTGAATTATAACAATGAATAAAGCCGCTTCAAAATTGCGGAATTATCGCGTTCGAAATCGTGATTTTGCAATTCCGCCTGTATGCTCTCTCTCAATTTCGGCGCGTTGTAAAGCCGTATTATCGCTGCGGCAATTGAATCCGCATCTGATTCGCAAAGCAAACCGGTTTTTTCATTGTCAATCTGCTCCGCCGCAGCGTTTCGCGTCGCAATTATCGGCACAGCCAAAAGACGCGTTTCCAATACCGTGACGCAATGTCCTTCAAACCGGCTGGGCTGCACATAAATGTCTGCGCAGCGGATATACGGGTAGGGATTCGACTGCATTCCGAGCAGGGAAACACAGTCTTCCAATCCGAGCCGCATTATCTGCTCCCTGAGGGCGGACTCTTCCGGCCCTCCGCCGACTATGTACCAGTGAAATCCCGTGAACCCGTCAGCAACAAGTTTTGCGCAGGCATCAACAGCAATATCCATGCCTTTGGCATGCGACAGCCTCCCGCAGGAAACGATATTGAAGCAATCCGCAGAAAATTTCACTGTCGGGATGTCAAGTCCCTTCTCCCGCACGCCGTCGATATCGATTATGTTGTTGACCGAAATAATCTTATCAGCATATTTCGAACGATAAGCGCGCAGTTTTTCCGCCAATGCAGGCGAAACCGCAATTACCTTGTCTGCCTTTCTGTATCCGTATGCATCGTGATACTCCCGCCGCATTGCGCCGTGATGATAAAACATCAGAAACCTATCCGCCGATACGGCACGGACAGCCGTTTCGGCAGCGCGATCGCTGTATATGACCGCCGTATCAAAATGTTCGCCTTTGAGCTGCTTTTTCACGTACAACGCATAGCATTTTGCCTCCGCGGCGCGAAAAACGACGCGAAGCGCGGACCATATGAAACGGCGGAATTTCGCTGCATTCTGCGGTTCCTCCATGATATTGTACAAACGCTTGCAGCCGTACCCCTTTGGGAACGTCACTTTGTGTTGTCTGTCGGAAACTATCAGGCGGCACTGCGGCGTTATTCTGTCCGCAACGTCCAAGCTGTCCCTCAAAACAAGACAGGTCACGTCAAATCTGTTGTAATCAAGGCGATTAAGCAAATTCACCAATGCCGTTTCAATCCCGCCGATCCACAGGGCTTCGGTTATAAAAATCAGCTTCTTTTTCACTTTTCAAACCCGCTCTTGTTCGGCAAAATGCTCTCGAATGCCTTGCGCAGCCGCAAAGCCAAGCTGTCGAAATCCACGGCCTTTTCGGGATCGTTTATGCAAAGCATATCATGACTTTGTTCGCAAATTATTCTGCACAGGTTGTCAATGGTGCTTTCATCGGTGCAGGAAACAAAATTATCCGTGTTGAACGGCGCGAAATTTCCGCTTGCTATCTGCCACCACAGACAGACCCATTGGTTCACATCATCGGCGCAGCGGAAACGGTGAAGAGTCGTGCGTTTCAGCAATTCCGGCTCGGCATTCCAAACGGCCTCAAAAGTACTTTTGGTGTATGCGGCGGGAGCGTGAAGGTTTTTAAACCCTGTAAAATAATCCGGGAACAGTTTTTCAACAGCTTTGGTGCGAATATTGTCCTGCCAACGATAAACACGGTTCACGTACTTTTTCCCGAATTTTTTCACCTGCTTACGCTTGTTGAAATGCGCATTTACAACACCGAGATCGTTAACCGCCGCATGCTGCCAGATTCCGATTTCACCAATGAGTCCTATCGGATGCTCTTCCCCGCAGGTGCATGGTTGTCCGCCGCGGAAAAAAGCCGTTTCAGGCATTGGACGAAGAGGAAACGTATCGTCATTAAAATAAACAAAATGCTCCGCAAGCCCCGGAATACGATGAATATTCATTTCAATTGCATGGGAACTGAATGTCGGCAAAGCAGCCTTCGGGAGGAAATCCGAATGCGAGACATGACTCAATTTCGGATGATCCAAATTCAGGAATTCGGGAACATGCCCGCAGGTAACAAAATGAATTTTGTGCACCCACGGCGTAAATTTCTCAACGGCGCGGAACCAATAGGGCATAAGCCCCCAATCCCGAAAACGATTGACGGAGTTGCTGTCGTCCGTCACCGCTCCCTGATATTTAGCCTTTTCCGCCCGCCACTCCGGGTCGTTCCCGTCCACCCAGAGAACAACAAAATCAATGTCCATGTTCACACCTCATGTGATCTTTTTTCCCACAAACGGAATCTTTCGGATAAGCCAAGTCAATGCAAGGCTGAGCAGATAAATTACCGCTGTGAGCACAAACAGCATGATGTATGGATGTGCAACTGGCTGTGCAATAGGAATGAGAGCCAACACTTCATTTACAAGTGCATGCAGTATGTATACACCGAAGCTCAGCTCAGTCAGCTTTCCCCAAGTTTTTGCTGCTTTTGCTGAATAGTTGATTTGAGACACTCGTTTCACAAAGAAAACATAGATAGCCGTTGAGAACAGAATTACATTTGGTTTCAAATATTGTTTGACAAAATCCGCCTCCCGAAGTTCCTCCGAAATTTGCCCTTCAAGCAGAATTGTTGCCGCAAATGAAATCGCCCCCATAATGTATATGGCCGTTTCAAGCCTCCGGCTTATCGCATTTCTATAATGGAAAACGCAGTAACCAACAACATAATATCCAACGTATCCCGCAAGATTGCTGAGCAAAAGCTTATTATAGACTCCGTTGACAATACCGCCCAACTTCGGAAGATAAACAAGGTATTCACTGACGATGTTTGCCGCAGCAAACAACACAAGAAAATACAACATTTTCTTCTCGTCTTCTGTAATTTTTCTAAGCAGCGGCGTAAGCGCATACAAACCAATAATCGCGTATAAATACCAGAAATGGTACGGTCCTTCTATCCATTGTGTAATTACGCCCCAAATGTTGAGTCCATCATATGCACCACTCTTAACGTAATAGAATGTGTATACACTTGACCACACAGCAAAAGCAATTATAATTCGAGGTATGTATTTTTTCCATATCTTTTTAATTGTAATGTTTCTTTGCGGGTCAAGAAAAAATCTCCCGGAAATCATGAAAAACACCGGAACACACCACACAATCGCCGCAACGAGCATTGAATGCCGGCGGGGATTCAAACTGCTGCTTAAATACTCATTTCCGCCCGCATGCATTACTATCACCGCCAACGTTGCCAGCAACCGCAGGATATCCAATTCAGTTTGACGCTTAATTTCAGCCATTTGATTTTTCCTTTCTTTTCTTCCCTACAAGCATTGGGCAAAATCGGTTAATCGCAAAAATCAGAACGGCTTCAACGGCGGCAATCAAAAGAAAACTGCCGACAACCCAAAGCGGACTGCTTCCGATTTTCACGGTATAAAGTACAAGTTGGTGCGTGCCCATTATTGTTAAAGCATTCTGCCCGATACAGCCGACCCATTTCCACGGAATTAACCGAGCAATCCCCATAACAAAGTACGTTCCGCAAATTCCGCTTACAAGATAAAGCACGGGATTATCCAGTTTGCCGCTGAAAAAGCTGTTGTTTATTGATAGTTTTAAATACATTGCCGCCGCTGCGGCAGTGAGTGCAAAAGCAACGCTGATTTTCCATGTTTTAAATTCGGTCAGCGGTTTATTCAGCAGATTGCCCGCCAGCATAAACACAAAGCCGAGTGCGCCGCGGAAGATCAATGTCGGAACATGTCCTGCCGGCATAAACCGAAGTGCAATGCAGAGCAAACCGCCGCCGATTCCCCACGCAAGTTTTTTGGGAAAACGTATATATAAACAATACAGCGCACACGCCGCAAACATTGCCGGCAAAAACCAGTCCGCGCCGATGTTGCAGCGGAAAGTCAGCATCAACCGCAGCCCTTCCGCAATTGATACGGAACGAAGCACAAAATGCTTATACAGAATCGCAACGCACTCAAAAAACAGATACGGAACAAGCAAGGTTTTCGCCTTATGCAAAAAATAACTGCCGACGGATCTCCCCCGCCATTTATCGCCGTTCGTAAGCATTCCCGACAGAATGAAGAATGCCGGCATATGAAACGAATCCAAAAACTGCTGCACCAAAACATACGGTACAATATCGTATTTCGGGTTTGCGTAATTCAGAATATGCCCCAAAACAACCAAAGCAATTAAAATCGCACGAGTGTTGTCAATATAGGAAATTCTTTTAGTCATGTTTTAATATTCGCCTAAACACTTTCAACGGATCCAGCAGCTGACACCTAATGTCAATTACCTCAAACCGCTCTGTTGCCACATATGTATGCAATCCGTCTATCTTCCAGTTCTTAACGCATAGATCTTTTGCTATCAACCGGCCTACTTCCTTTTCGTCATAAGTTGTATCCGAAAAAATGCATTCCATGAACCTAATGCCCTCGCCGTAACTTTCCATCCGATTAATTTGCGCAGGACGAATATACCGATCCCCCTCGGCAAGCATTCTTCCAGCTCCACGCACCTGAAGCGGTTCAAAGTTTGGCCATGGAATCTTTGTCAGTTTAATATCGCCGCTCCAATCCAGCCAAAATGCTTTGGGGAACACGCGCTCACTTCCTGCCTGCGGCAGAAAAGTCAGCAGCAGGAGCTTGCCATTCACGCTCTGTACAGTCGAATCAACTGCATTTTCCTTCAGCAGAGTCGTTACATATTCCCAGTCTGTCGGAAAATGCGTTGCTTTTAATAATTGAACTTCATGAATTGCACAGGATTCCGGAATCATATACCACTCGCCACCGTGTTTGAATACAAAGGGATAAGACAGATGGTATTCCCGTTCTAATGCAACCGCCGGCTGCGATGTGGTTCCGTTGTCGTAGAGTTCTACAACCTCGATTCGCCCCTTGCCATGGTGCGCAGCCTCATAAAATATATATGTCTTTCCGTTATCCTCTGCCAGCATTGGGTCTGCCACCCAATGGTCACGGGTCGCCGGCATCACATAATCCGGCTGAAAGTGCTTACGTTCCCATATCGGCGCTTCATGTGCATCTCTTTTTCGGATTGCGATTGTAAAATAGTTCGGCGTCCAGAACAGGCGCTCAAACAACGTTCTCTTCTTCATCCTTATCCACCCAGATAACATTTTACAAGGCGATAAACGCGGCTTCCAATACTGCGCAGTGCACGATACCGCATGAAAAGCCGTATTTTCCCATAAGAATTGTTCATCATCCAGCCGTATAACCGCTGGTCGGCAACAGATAGCTTTTCTATGCTTTGCACTTCTTTATGGATATTCTCATTTTTCTGCACAGCCGTGCAGAGCTGCTGCACTTCATTTCTGTCCGTTGTTTTCAGTTTGAAATAGGCTGCTTCCATATAAAGCCGGAGAGCAATCTTACCCAGTCCCTCGATCGGCAGGCAGCCGTTCTCGCGGAGCTTCTTATCAAGTGCATAGAACGGCGTGACGATTTTATCTGTATACGCAATAACATCGTGGATTCTTTGGATCCTATCTACTGTGCGATCATGGCCAAACTTGTTGGCATAGCAGTAATAGGGTTCATGTAAAGCCATAATGGTTTTGCAGTAGCCCGCCAATATGAGCGAAAAATGCAAGTCTTCATAATTTATTAGCTCCGTATCGAAACGAATTCCATTCTTTGTAAGTATACTTTTTTTAATAATCTTGTTGCATGCCGTTGTAAGGTAATTCTTTTCAAACAGCATATGGAAGTAGTACCCAAGGTTATGTCGAGTCAGTTCCAAAGAATCGCCACATGACATAATTTCCTTCATAACGACTTTTCTGTGATGCTCATACAAAAATCGCATTCCGAACATAATGCAATCGACACCATCCCGAATTGCTTTCAAAATCGGTTCTATGTTCAGTTGTGCCACCGTGTCATCAGAATCCACAAACCAAATATACTCCCCGCGTGCTTCATCAATCCCGCGGTTTCGTGCCGCAGACACACCCTTGTTCGACTGATGAACGCATCTGATTTCCTCATTTTTTCCGCAGAGCCTGTCGCACAGTTCCGCCGTGCCGTCGTTCGAGCCGTCATCAATGAGCAGGATCTCATAATCCGATAATCCGCATACCCGAATGCTTTCAACTGTTCTTTCCAGCGTTTTAACGCAGTTGTAGCAAGGGATAATAACGCTGAATATCATCGTTTTACCTCCCAGCAAAAACGGTAGTTCAGATAATTATCAACCTCATTTTGAATTGTTACATTCAGGTTTGTAACGAAGTAATATGCACCTGCCAAAAGCACAACACATAAAAGTGCGGCAGCCCGCTGCTGCCCCGAGAGGGTCAGCCGTCGGATTTTGCCCAATTCCGTATCCTTTTCCGGATAGAACATCATCGGCAGATACAGGATCAGAAGCTGAAAATAATAATCCGTAAGGCGCGTAAAGACATTATCAAACCCGGAAAACATCTGCAAAACGGCTGCAACTATCATGAGATTGAGCAGCTTTGTAAAATTCTTTCCGGAGAAACCGCGCAGCACGATTCCGGCAATAACGAGTGCCGCAATTATCAAAAAGCGGCCGCCCACGCGGGTATTAACCATAAAGTCCGTTTCATCGTAATAGAAATTACTGATAAACATGACTATTTGATTTCTGAATACGAATATCAAAGCCGCACAAATCGCATAAAGTATGAGTTTTTTTGTATTCAGTCGGCTTTTGGCAATCCAGTACGCCGGAAGAAATATCAACGCCGGAACATGGACACATCCGGCCAATGCGGTCCAAATAAAGAATTTCTTCGGGTTCTCCTCCATAATGCCGATAAAGGCAAACATTAATAAGCCCATTGCCAATGCTTGTTTAATTGCACTGAATCCGAACACATAAAAGCCAAAACAATTCCAAAGCAGATAGCTGAGCCAAGGTGCAGGCGAATAACGAAATACAATGACTGCAACCGCGACCTCCGTCACAATTGCGATAAAGATAAGAAATACCTGAAAATCGCCGTCTGATACTGTCGAAAACAGTTTTTGGAGCCAGAAAAATCCGAAATTCCTGCCTCCGTTAAAAACTTCGGCGCTGAACCAACCCGGTTCGATTATGTTATAATACCCCCATGCATATTTGCGCAAATCGCCTGTAAGGTACATATACCGCCAGCCGCAGATGAATGTATGCAGAATCGCCATAAGTGCGATATAGATTTTTTTCTTATTGCCGTGCTGCGGAATCAAAAAGCCGAAACCCAGTACCGCCGCAACAACATAGTAATAGACTTTTACGCCCATTTACTCTCCCCGTTTCTTTCGCAGTTCCGCTTCAAAAAAGGCTTCCGTCTCCCCTGCCAGTCGCTCGCATTTAAAGTCTTTCCCGCGCAGCTTTGCCTGCTCTGCATAGTGCGAAAGCAAGCCGGGTTCGGTCAACATTCGTTTGACGCCTTCATAAAATGCTTCGTCATCGTTTGCGGTAATTAAGCCGTATTCGCTGTCGCCGAGGATCTCACGCATGCCGGAAACATCAGTGGTGACGATGGGTTTTCCTAAGATCAAACCTTCCGTGACGAAGGTACTGAAGCCTTCAAATATAGACGAGCACACCAGAAGGTCGGCGGCATGCATCAGGTTATACGGATTCTCACGGAAACCCAGCAGTTTTGCCGATGTTTTCAGATGATTCTCGCGGATATACGCTTCCAGCTTGGGACGTTCTTCCCCTTCGCCGATAATCCAAAGCTCATGATCAATCCCTTCATCCAGAAGTCGTTTATGCATGCTCAACGCACGAACAAAATGCTTTGGAGCAGACAGCCTGCCGACAGTTGCAACAGTAAACTTTTGCTTTTTTACACCGATCGGCAACTCTGCCAATGCCTTGACGGCTATTTCTGAATCATCAATTGTGTTATATATGGTTTCGGTCGAAACTGTGTCCTGATAAAGCTCAACAAAGCTCCTGCGTACGTTTTCTGAAACACATACTGCAATATCATACCTTTTATAGTACCTTTTTGTTGTCGCTGCAAATTCTTCCGGCGATACCCAGCTTTTCAAATCCGAATGAACCCATGCCAATTTCAATGCTTTTTTATTTGTTGAGCCCGCCATGATTTTTGTTGAACCACATTCAAGATAAGCAGCCTCAATATCATAATCGCCCTTGATATGCAGCGGGTAAGTCAAACCGAGTGCCGCTTCTGTCCGCATCAGCAAATCCGTCATGCGATTCTTTGCCGGATAGCAGTATTTATATTTAATGCCCGGTGCGAGTTTTTCCTTCACGGCCTCGGGATAGAGCGTCTGAACGGTTATCGAAAACCGCTCCTTGTCCATTGCGTTTACAAGGTTGCAAAGAACTTTTTCGGCCCCGCCGCCGGAAAGGGATTCGATGAAGAAGAGGATGTTAATCATGAGTTCAAGACCCTCTTAACTTTATTAATTACTCGCTTACACAATGGTGCAACATCACTTATTCTCAACAGGGTGATCCGCATCCAATTGGGCATTTTGTGTAATGTCTTATCACCCCGTCCAATCAATCTATCCAATTTGACTACTTCATTGCGGTAAAAAGAAAGTTGAGTACGATAGTTACTGAAATGAATTAATTTAGTTGAATAGTCATATCCCGTAGGTGAATGAAACACCGCACGCGGAACAGAGATGTCTGCTTCTAATCTTTTTCTTGATGGTGCGAAAACTAATTCGCCGGGCATATCAACCGGTTCAAACTTGCATACTGCCATACCAAGAGCAAGCAACGGTTCATCTGCCGGATCAGCAAATCCGTTAAAGCTGTAGTCATGATAGTTTTTTTCACAATTGATTGCAATTTCAAAAACATGCCTACAAGCATCTGTATTACGCATATAATAGACGCCACCATTAAAATCAGGAATAAAAGAAATATCAGTTCCATACTGTTTCATTCCAGATGGAATAAACCATCCTCTTCCGCAATTCAAATCACGCCATGCATATCCAAACAGTGAAAAATCACCTGCGTCACAAAAAATATCCCACCATGTATTTAAATCGCCATAGGCCAGACTGTCTGCATCAATAAAAATCGTCTCTTCAAAAGGCAGCTCTCGGAAAAGTTTTAATTTATCGTTATAGCTGTTGGATGCATCGCTAATCACGATTACTTTATCAAACTCCGAAGTATACTCGTTCTCTCGATCGCTTATTATTGCAAACGGAAACGGGTCCTTAGCAAACAATCGATATGAATGCAGAAGATTTCTTGCTAATTTGTAGTAACGCTCCTGACCCGTGGCAATTGTGACAAAACCTTTTCTTTGTTGTTTTTTCATATAGCAATCCGTTACTTGTTTATTGATTCAGTATATAAGTCGCACAGTCGTTTCGCAAATACCCGAGAATCAAAGCCGAACTTCTCAACAGCATTCACAACTGCAGACTTGTCTGCACGATTCATGCTTACCGCTTTCTTAATTGCATCAGCCCATTCCGCCGCACTCTGGTCTAATTTAAGCCATTGAACATATCCTATTCCGAAATCGACTTCATTGGAATATGTATCCGCTGTCACGCATGGCAATCCTGCTGCCTGCGCCTCAATCATTACCAACGGCATTCCCTCATAAAGCGACGGCAAAAGAAACGTTGACGACTTACGAATAAGTACATCGATATCGCTGCGTACACCAAGCAGGAGCATGTATTTGTCTACATTACGTTTTTTTATTTCGTTTTTAACACGCTGTTCATATGCATTTCCGTTGTTGCCCACACAGAGAATGCGTATTTTTTCCCCACGCTTTTTCAGTTCTTGAGCTATTTCTGCCGTAAACAGTTGATTTTTAATCGGGGAAAAACGGCCAATCTGAATTATGTTTATCCAATCGTCCTCACAAAATTCTCCTGATTCTTTTTTGTCGTAATAATCAATAAACTTTTTTGTGTCAACTGAATTAAATATCAGATGATAGTTCGCTTCATGTGTTTTTTTGTCACCGTAAAGAAATCGCCCCGCCGGAGTAGAACAAGCACAGAACTCAGTTCCGTAACGCAATATCCACCTGCGCATAACAGCATTATACAATATGCGAACTACGCTCCGTTTTCCACTGCCGTCATCATCTGACCAGTTATGCGCATGAACGAAACGGTGCTTAACGCCTGCCATTTTCGCTGCGAACAACACCATGCCGCTGTGAAATAATTCATGTGAATGAACAATATCATATTGGCCTTCTTTCATGATTTTATAGAGTGCTTTGCATTGGCGAATGAAATGCCGACCCTCCGTTGCCGGAATGCGGATGCATTTTCCGCCCAATGCCTCAATCTCATCTTGATAGAAGGGGTGGCTCATAGTTGTGGTAAAATCGATTTGGAACTTACCTCTGTCCGCATTGCGTATAAGATGCATCAACTGGTTCTCTATCCCGCCGACATCCATAGTGCCGGCTATAATCAATATTTTGGTTTGACTCATAAGCGCGCACTCCTCCGCTTCGACTTACAGCATATCAACAAATCTATCATTCGACTCCATCTCATCCGCACCGGCAAGGCAATACACCAACACTTCCAACCGACAGGCTTGATTTTTTCCGCGCGGTACAACTTGCAGATCTTCCGTATCTCTCGCCGCCGCTGTTTGGCCGAGCAGTTAAACTTCAGTAACTCCTTGCAGCAGGAATAGGCACTTCGGTAGGTCATCCATGCAAGTCCCGCCTCATAATAATGCGCCGACTCCGGCGAATGCTCCGTTGCGTGATAAGCTGCATACATCCGGCGGTTGACCTCCATCAATTGCCCCGTCAGATAGTGGCGACCCTTGCGGGAAAGGGAATTCTCATTGCTTACATCAACATTATACAGTAAAGCATCTATCGATGAAATCGACTGTATGTGCATGGCATAGGAAAAAATAAACAGCTGATCCTCTCCTATGGAAAGATCCGTTCTGAAACGCAACCCTCTGTTTTCAATTATCTTCCTTTTGAACACCTTACTCCAGAGAGAACTGAATAGGTACTGCCGCATAGAAAAAGAAATTCGTTTTGCAGCACCAACTTCGTCATCTTCATAAAACTCGCCCGTACCCCGTTCTGCGGATATGCTGCCAACGTTGCGATATCCAAACATCAGCAAATCGGGATTGTGCCGAGTCAGTGCTTGATTAATCACATCAAAGTAATCTTCCGACACATAATCATCGCTGTCCACGAACAAAACATATTCACCTTTCGCTTGTTCGAGCCCCAAATTTCGCGCTGAAGATACACCGCCGTTTTCTTTCGATAAATAGCAAATTTTTGAATTCACATCAGCATATTCGCGGCAAATTGCATCGCTGTTGTCCGTTGAGCCGTCATTGATGAGAAGAATCTCATAATCAGAGAAGCGCTGATTTGTAAAGCTGTCCAAGCAGCGGCGTATGGTCGTTTCTGCGTTATAAACCGGTATAATTATCGAAAAAATCAAATCAGTCATCAAAATTAAGCAGTCTGCAAACGGTTTCCGTTATTATGCTTATATCATATTTTAATACGGCTTTCATGTTGATTGCACCGATTTTACGGCACAGCACATCATCAGCAGCATATTGATCCATTCGTTCCGCGAAGCCGCTGACATCATTGGTGGCACAGCTGAACCCAGTCACACCGTCTACAACATAATCCGATACTCCGCGAATGTTCGATGTCAACAAAGGCAGTCCGCATGCCATTGCCTCCAACGCTGCAAGTCCAAGTCCGTCACGCATGGAGGGAAAAGCAAACAAATCGGCCGTATTAAGGATCTCCGGAATGTCGTTACGATAACCAAAAAAACAAATTTGCTTCGAAACATCCAAATCATTTGAAAGTCGAATTAACCTGTTCAAAAGTTCACCCTTACCGCAGATTCCGTAAAAGATATGTGGATTCGCTGTTTTTGCTAATGCGCGTATCATAATTTCGTGATTTTTGTGTTTCTTCAACTCGCCTACCGACACAACAAAAAAGGCATCTTTCGGAACCCCCAATTCCCTTCGCTTTTCTGCTCTGTCAACCGAACATGTTGCAAATTTCACTGTGTCGAGCCCGATTCCATCAATCTTCTCCGTTCTTTTCGCATGAAAACCTTTCGCGCGCTGATAATCCTCTTCATTGATAGTAATGATCATGTCGCAAAGGCGGGAGCAATACTTTTCAACAGGATAATAGAGCAGCCAATTTGTGAGCGGCGCACCTTTATAAAAATGGAATCCGTGCACCATATAAACGACTTTTGTGCCTTTTTTGCGCACAGTTTTTGCTGCAACGCGAGTCATAACGCCCATAACGGGCTCGTTTGTCCAGATCACGTCCCAACTGCGGCCGTTAATGATCTTCTTCAGGTCGCTTAAGCCTTTTCGATTGCGGAGCGAAAACGGATTCCGAACCAAGCGCACAGTATGGACAGGAGCAATGCCCGAAAGCACAGTGCGGAGTTCCTGTAGACGTCCGCCGACTTCGGAACATGCGAGTTCAACGGAAAATCCGTGTTCGGAAAGGTATTTCACATGCGGCACGAGAAACTGAATCGCCATCAGATCCGTGCAGGTCAACAGCAGCCGCTTCATCCGATTGCCTCCGAAATACGCTTTGCGATGCCGTTTGCATCCAATCCGAATTGCATCCGCAGATATTTTTGACTTCCCACAACCGAACAGTAAGTATCATCCAGGCCGATACGCAGCAATCTTGCATGCGCAGGCAGCTCAGAAAGAACTTCCGCAACCGCACTGCCGAATCCGCCTAAAATATTGTGTTCTTCAACGACTGCGATAATTTCAAAATCCTTTGCACAGCGCAGTATGGTTTCACGGTCGATAGGTTTAACCGTCGGGAACGACCAAAGCTCCGGATTAATTCCCTTCTGTGCAAGAATATCCGCCGCACCGACAACCTCATCCAGAATTGCGCCGCTTGAAAAGACGGCGATGCGTTCACCTTTGTGTATTCGAATGGCCTGTCCGATTTTGAAATTTTCAATATCCTTGTGGATACGTTTTTCCCCGCCGCGCCCAAGCCGCAGGTAACATGTTCCCGGGTATTCCGCAATTGCCTTCGTTGCCGCTTCCGCCTCCGCAGGATCTCCCGGACACAGTACCGCAACATTCGGCAGCGCACGCATCACGGCGATGTCCTCGGTTGCCTGATGACTCATGCCCAATGAGCCGTAAACAAACCCACCGCCGACGCAAACGATTTTTACATTTGCATCATGGTAAGCGCAATCATTCCGTATCTGTTCAAGGCAGCGCAATGTCGGAAAATTTCCTATTGAATATGTGAAGACAATTTTTCCCTCCGCGGCTGCTCCTGCCGCGGCAGCGGTCATGTTCTGTTCCGCAATTCCGGCGTTGACGAATTGATCCGGCAGCTGCTCCCAGAAGGGCTTCAGCACGCCGAACCCCAAATCCCCGGTGAAAAGCTCAATATTCGGATTGCTTTTTGCAAGTGTAATTAATGTGCGAACAAAGGTATCTCTCATATCCAACCCTCCCTCGCAATATATGTCGGATGCCATCCGGCAGAAGTTGTGTGATCGATTCCTATATCCGCGCCCGGTTCCGGACGAGCGGGTTTTGCAATGCCGTTCGGCGTGTACGGATCTTTCACGCCGCCGGGCTTAACCGCATACAGTTCGGAAACGGCACAATCATACTCCCAACCGTCATGAGGAAAGCGGTAGTGCCAAAGAACATCGTTTTCCATGAAAGAAACACCCTTTCCTTTTACGGTATTTGCAATCACCGCCGTAGGTTTGTGCGCCGAATTATGCGTATCTCCGAGTGCAGTTTGAAGTGCATCATGATCATGTCCGTCGAGTTCGATAACATTCCACCCAAATGCGCGCCACTTTGCTCCGAGATCCTCAAGTTCCAATGTTTTTTCGCAAGTATCAAGGCTTTGCATGTGATTATGATCAACGATTGCGGTCAGGTTCTCGAGTCTGTAATGGTTGGCAAACAATGCAGCCTCCCATACGGAGCCTTCATCGCATTCCCCGTCTCCCAATACTGCAAAAACTCGGTGAAGCTTGCCATCCTGTTTTGCAGCCAGTGCCATACCCGCCGCAACGGACAACCCATGCCCAAGTGAACCGGTTGAAAACTCCACTCCCGGCAAATGGTGGGACACATGCCCGGACAGCCTGCTTCCGTCTGCATAATGTGTTTTTAGTTCTGCCGTGTCAAAAAAACCGCATTCCGCAAGCGCTGCATACACAGCTGCCCCTGCATGACCTTTGCTCATTATAAAGCGGTCGCGTCCGTCCCATTTTGGATCCTCGGGCTTGTACCGCATAATATCCGCATACAACACTGCAATTATATCCGCTGCGGACAACACCGAACCAATGTGACTCCCTCCGGATAAATGAGTCATTTCAATGCCGTGGCGACGAATCAGCCAGGCAAGACACTCGCTCTTTTTACTCATTTTGACACCTCGTTCAATTCCCGCAGCTCATCCGAATTCAGCGTCCAGCCTACAGCTTCCGCATTTGAAACAATCTGAGCCGGTCTTTTTATGCCTGCAATCACGACAGATCCGGGCATTGAATCAAGAATCCAGCGAATGGCGCAGGCTGAAATCGATTTTCCGCGTTCTGTGGCAATCTTTCTCAAAACCTCTACTGTTTGCATGTTTCGATTCAATTTTTCGCCGTGAAAATTTATATAAATGTCACGACTCCGACGGTCATCCGCGCCGAAATCTATGTTTTCTTTTGTATATTTGCCCGTAAGAATTCCCTGACCGAGACTGCCCCATGTCATCGGCGTTGTTTTAAGTATATCCTGCGCCGCCAGCAAATCCTGTTCATTCTTTCGACAGGCGAGAGAAAGTTCGTCCTGACAACAGGCAAATCTGCCCGCATACGGTCGCAGCTCGTTCATTCCGTTTGCATGAATATTGGACAACCCGAAAAAGCGGATTTTTCCTGCTTCTTTCAGCTTATCCAACTCGCCCAATACATCTTCAATCGGTGTCTTCCCGTCCCGATAATGAATTGTGTAAACATCCACATAGTCCGTATTCAGTCGGCGAAGACTGCCTTCCAATGCTTTGCGGATGTATTCAGGCGAATTATCGTAGAAAGTTTGCCCGTTCCCTGCACGAACGCCAAACTTCGTTTCAATAACAGCAGCCTTGCGGTGCGTGCCAAGCCCTTTGGCAAGAGTACGCTCTGACTGTCCCAAGCCATATGTATCCGCGGTATCAAAAAAATTCACGCCGACATCCAACGCGGCATGTATTGCAGCAAGGAGCTCATCCTCCCGCACACTACCCCAGCCGTATCCGCCCATCGGACAACCGCCCATGCATAAGCGTGATACTTTCAATGTCGTATTTTCAAGAACTAAATAGTCCATATCTATTTCTCTCTATTGCTCTTTCCGACGACACGCATAGCTTTTTTTAAAACAGCAGTCACGGTCTTAAAGAAAAGACTCACATCCGTGCCGAACGAAACTTCCTTTGCATATCGTATTCTTAATTTGTTTTTCTTCTCAAGTACATATTTTTCGTACATTTCATCCGCATTTTCCGCACCGACAATTTCATCAAGGCTGATGAACTCAATGGAGCTGAAGTCCGTAATACCCGGCCGCACTTCAAGAATAATTTTTTCCTCGCCCTTATAGGCCTCCGTATAGCGCAAAAGCTCCGGCCGCGGACCGATGAAACTCATCGACCCCAAAAGGACATTATACACCTGTGGCAGCTCATCAAGCTTCAGCTTGCGGAGAGCTTTCCCCATTCTTGTTATGCGCGGATCGTTCAGCGCCGTTGTGCCGCCCATTTTGTCAGCACCCTTATACATTGTGCGTAATTTAAAAATTCGGAATGCCTTGCCTTGGTACCCGCCGCGCAGCGGGGTGTAGAAAACCGGAAAACCGTCCTCAATCGCAATGAAAATACCTATAATAAAAACGATCGGTGTAACAGCGACTGCAGCAACAAGCGAAAGAATAAAATCAATGATGCGCTTAATGATTCTGTTGTAAAACCCGCAATATCCCGCTTGCGGTCCTTTTTCTTTCAGTTCGGTCGCTCTCTGCTCTTTATGATTCATTTATTTTCTGTCCGTTTTTAATCATCTGAAACGTAATGAATTATCCTCACTTTTCAAGACAAGTGCTGAACACCCTCAGAAATATCCCAAACAGGTGTTCATTTAAGTGCTCCCCCGTTTCATGCCCTGTTTTTCAAGTGCTGCCTCCATATCGGTTTTCGGGCATGCCTCCGGCACCCACAGCCAACATGAACTGCGGATGAATCATTCTCATTTCTTCTCTGCGTGCCTATGATCCGCACGCAATGGCGCATCGGGATGGGCAGCAGATATTTACAGCCGAAATTTTTCAAGCGTCACGGATCGCTCCGACCCAATGCAGCGTGATGCATATGCGCATTCAACAAAGTATGCTGTAATGAACTCAAGTGCGGTATGCCTTTTCGGCATCAAAATGCGCAAAATACGACTATTTTGATGATTCATTATACCATGATTGACGGAGAATTGCAAGAGTTTTGACTGAAGGGCGTTTGTAAGAGTGTAACCAATCATTAACACCGAAACACACCGTGCTGCTTTGTGTTCAAAATCATCTGTTGGCGAAAATGTGTATCTGTGGTATTCTTCATGTGGGAAACGTCTTCTGCGAATGTCTTGGGCATTATAACTGCTCATGATCCGCAGGTGTAAGGTATACATTTTGGCTCATTCCTTCAAGGTGAGTATAGTTTTCCACGCTTGTATACCATGACATCCGCTTCGTCCTTGCCGAACAATAGTCGCAAAAGCTGAGTGCGGAACACCAGAATCAATGTCGCCACGATTAGGGAAATGACCATCGAGAATTCAAAAAAGAACTTATCTCAAGATTGTTGAGCAATAGCATTTCATCAAGTTTGATAGCAAATTGCTCGCGGAATTCGTTCTTTTCGTAAAACGCGTCGATGATTTGCTCAAAGTACGGTTTTGCCCAACAGTCATAAGTGCCAACGGGAACAATATAGACATTTGGTGAAACGATCTGTCGCGCACTTGTGCATGAAAGAACAAAAACGGGATATAAATCGTCTGTCATCGCCGGCATGAATCCCAGACTTATTTCTTGTTGTTGAATATCAATCAGGCACTGTGCGAAATCCTCTGATTCACATTGCAAAACAGGTCTGCATAATTGCAGAAAATCTATCAGCATTCTTATTTCCTTCTAATAAAACACAGTTAAACTGTTCTCATTCAAATGTATATTTAATCATCGGCAAATAAAACTCATCAGACAGCAACCGCAATTTTTCTGTCAACGTTCTCTTATATCATAAGCCGAACGAATAATTGCAATTACTCGGTTTAAAATTTCAAGGGAGCATATTAAAATGCCGGCAGTTGACTTTTCCTGTTTTGTCGGTTACATCAACTGCCGGTATTGTGTTATTTTAATTCAGTACCACTCGGTTTATGAACATTAGTATTCATCCTCGTACATTGTAATCATTGCAGAGCAGGTTCATAGCCGTCAACAGTTTGTGGCAATAGATAAACGGACCAACAATGATCAATTCACCCAGCACGTTCCATCCCCAGAATGTACCGGCTCCGAATTTGTAGTTGATGCCTCTTCGCGCCAGTTCTGCGCCGATTCTTTTTGAAATCCTATGACTCCAGACAAGAGGAACAATGCCTAATGTCAGCCACGAAAAGATGAAAAAGACCAAGCAGTAGTGCATAGTTTTTTTGCCATCGTATCTGCTTGCGATTGTGTTAATGTCAGAGCTGATATTTGACATCACCACGATGCCGTAAATACCCAAAGTTATTATTGACAAAAGAATATACTTGAGCAAGCTGCGATTTGTTTTTAATTGTCTTGCAGGGCCTGGTGAATTCTGTGTGTCATCAATTTTACATCCGCAGTTTAAGCAAACTGCTGCTCCGTCATTGACTTCTTTTCCGCAATGTTTACAATACTTCATGATTTGTCTCCTCGCTAATCTGCATTTTCTGATTCTGTGATTACCGCTGTCGTACTCAGACCGATGATAACGCAGCCGGCACACAAGTGAGTTAATAGGGAACACCTACTTCTCTTAACAATTGATATTATACATCAAGATGATTTTAAAGTCAATAGGTTAGGATAATATATTCACTTTTATCATTAATTGATTGCACTTGCCATCCAAATTCCTGAACTGCGCCGTTGTCACGGGAAGTGTGCAGAAATTCTCCGCAGCGGATCACGCCTGTGCTGAAACAGCTTAAAGGACTTGTTTCAAACTGTTTCAAGCGATTCTATGGCATAGAAAAACCACCGCAATCTACATAACTGCGGTGGCATTATGGCGGAGAAGGAGGGATTTGAACCCTCGCGCCCCTTCGCAGAGCCTACTCCCTTAGCAGGGGAGCCCCTTACAGCCACTTGGGTACTTCTCCAACTTAATATACTGTTAAAAAACTGGCGGAGAGAGAGGGATTCGAACCCCCGGTGCCTTGCGGCATCACTGGTTTTCAAGACCAGCTCCATAAACCACTCGGACATCTCTCCTCGTTCGCAACGATACGATTATAACAGAACTTCTGCCGCTTGTCAACAGCAGAAACGGCAGAAGTGGATATATATAATTTTTCTTTCGTTGCCGTGCTCATCGCCGTCATGCTCCCCCCGCACCGACATGCATCGACGCGGCAGAAAAAGCAGCTTCGGACGATTAAACAGTTGCCTCAAGTGAATGAGCCGTTTTTAAACGCTCCGAGCGGCAGACAGGGGTATTCGGGCTTTATTGTCAGGTATTCAGATGAAATCAAGTTTACGCTGTTATAATCGAACCTGTCCAAACACAGCAAACCCGCATTATCCGTTCGGAGCATGTAATCGGTCTTACCCCTATCCTCAATTACATAAATCTTACCGTTTGCATAATCACAGATAATAACGCGGCTGTCAACAATTCCGGAGCCGATGTTGATCGTTGAGCAAAAATCCGGGCTTCCGTCACCGTTTATATCGCAGATATAAGCATCCCTGACCGGCAGTCCGCCGTACAGCACGGTCGTTTTGCCGTTATTAACTTCAACTGCCGAATCCGTGCAGCTGAAAACGGCATTGGGGAATTGCGAAAAGCTTTTCTCAACACGGGTACTGCCGCCGGATGCATCAAACCATAGCTCTGCCGCTGCTCCGTGCTGATCCGCCGCGCTTTCCGTGCCGTAAAAAAGATGAATCATTTCGTCCCCGGTGCCGGAATAACCGTCCTCATCCGAACCATGCATTGGTCCTATAACGATATGAATAAGCTTTTCGCCGAGATTGGTGACTCCGTCCTTGCTGTAGGTTATAACTCGGTTCAGCTCTTCAGCCTCACTGAAGCCCACAAAATCAATCAGGTATAAATCCGCATTCGGACACATGCGGCGAATCTCGTCCTTCGGCATGTACTTCAGTGCGTTGAGATAATCCTCAAGAAGATATACCGTTTCGGGTGCGGCAACACGGCTTTCTCCCGGAAGGAAGAACATATCCGAATCGCCGAAAAACCGCAATTGTTCGCGATACATTCCATCCTGCCGTTTGAAGTAAAAAACGATTGTTTGATTGTCCCAAAGTTCAAAATCGGAATCCATGTCCAATGAAAATCCTCCGGGTCGGGTGTAGATCTCCGCATCGGGATTCAGCTTTTCCGCTTTTCGAATTTCGGAAACAATATAGTCGGGATCAATATCCGCGATATTATCGCCCCTCATTTCAAATTCCGCACCTGTCTTTTTGCAGGTCAAAAAACACACCGCAAGCGCTGCGCAGGCGAGCACGGCAATAAGAATCACCCAAACCGACGGTTTTCGGTAATTCATCACGGTCTTAACGCGTTCTTTAATACCAACTTCACCGAAGGCAAGCGGACAGGCATTGAAACGACTGCGACTAACGCTGCACGAAAGCAATGCCTGCATATAGTCCGCTCTCTGTTCGTTGTCAAGCTTTTTTATAACCTTTTCATCGCAGGCAAATTCAATATCGCGGCAAAACAGCACGTAGGACAGCCAAACGAGAGGATTGAACCAATGCACCGCGAGGATAGCAAAGCCAAGCGGCTTCCACTTATTATCACGGCGGCGTATATGCGCCCGCTCATGTTCAATTACGGTTTCAAGTTCACGCTCTTCAATGCCGCACGGAACATATATACGCGGCTTGAAAAATCCAAGCACAAACGCCGAATTAACTCGGTCGCTCTGATAAATATTATCGCGCAGCAGCACGGCTTCACGCAGTTTCCTGCCCAAACCTATGCGGCTTATTGCCATGTATGCAAGCATGACAATCAGACCTGCAAGCCAAATACATGCAATCTCGTAATCATCGGGCAAATCAATTCGCAGGAGCGGAATTGTCAGCGATGTGTCGTAATCGTTCTCCTTTGATTGTGTTCCCGCTGCACCGGGCGTTTTTGCTTCTTCACCTGTGTCGCTGCTTTCGGCAGTTTTTCCTGCATCGGAGGGCACGTTTGAAGCATCTTCCCGTTCGGATTCCGCCCCACCCGATCCGCGGATCACGAGAGGCTCTCCCCCGTCCGTGTTGTCAACAGTGTCAGCATAGAGTTTTTCTCTGAAATTTTCTATAGGATAGTTGTCCGGAACAAGGCTCAGCGGACTTTCTATCGTCGTCGGAATAATTAACCGCAATGCAACAATACCCCAAAGCAGCACCCGAATCCATCCCGGTGCTCTTTTGAACAACAACCTGAGCACAAGCACGATAACAATTATCATGCTTGCCAATATACTCATATCGATAACCGAAATGCAGACTTCACCCACGCTCATTTTCCGCCTCCGTTCCGAATGCTGTCAATCATACGTTGAACCTCGTCCAACTCCCTTTCCGACATATCCCGGCGTTTTGCGAAAGCTGCAACAAATGCCGGCAGCGAACCCGAAAAACGCTTCTCAACAAGCTCATCGATTTCACACGCCTGAGCTTCATCCTTCGAAATAATGGAAGTTATAACGCCGTCCTCGTTCTTCAGCACACCGCGCTCGCAAAGACGCTTCAACACTGTATAACTCGTTGTTCGCTTCCATCCAAGTTCCGCGAAGCAGAGCTTTGCAAGCTGCGCTGCGGATATCGGTTCGTTTTCCCATAGAATAAGGCAGAAACGGTATTCACCTTCATGTATTTTCGGAATTTCTTTCATAATGACTCCTCCGCGATTTTTGTCTACTGTTGTAGACTGTTTTTTTAGTCTACCACTGTAGACGGCTTTTGTCAACAGTTTTTTCACAAAAATTCAGAGCCGATTTAATGCTCCGATCCGGAATCAACCGAAAAAACATTGTATCCACCCTTTATAAATGGCAAAACAAGTGCAGGAAAATGAATCGGTTCAAGCCCGACGCGCGGACGGAGTTCTCGGGCTTATGTGCTGAGCCGAAAATTCTGTCGATATTTATATATATCTACTGAAAAAATAGCATGAAGAGATTCTTAAGCTGCGGATGATAAAACGGAAGCTGCTGTCAGGCGGCTTTAAAAAGGCAAATTCAGTTATATGCCCGTTTCCGCCATGCTTGTTCGCCTGCTTGCGATGGTTAATCTTTGCTTGGTTTTTCCCCATGTTAAGCATTATATTTGTTCGCCGGCACAGCGGCAGCCTTGATCTGCGCTGCAGTGCTCCGGTTCCGTCAGTATTTGTAATACTGCGCGCACAGCATCATTATTTTATTATATGCGAACTTAAGGCAGCTTCCGTAAAAATCATTGTCGAATTCACTCTTTTTGCGCGAAAGCAATTGTGCCCGGGAGCCGAGTCTGTCATATTTGGATTGTCTGCAATTCTCCGGGCAGCAGTTCAGCAAAACACTCCCGGCAGTTTTCAGCGGAAAACTCTTGACAAACATCGCGATATGTGATAGTCTATATACGTTGTCAGTCGAGTATCGCTGCTCGCCGATAACAGTTTTTTCCGAAAACAGGGTCGCTGCATCTAAAATGCAGTAACCCTGTTTTTGATTAATGAAGATTCCGAGCGAAGGCAAATCACACAGGCAAAGCGCTGCATACATACCACCTGCGAATGCAGTGACGGTACATTGCGCTTATAATCGCCGACAGCGGTATTTCAATCCACGCCGCCCGTGAAGGCGGCGACGTGGGCGAAATGGACGGACGCAAGGGGACAGGAATTTCAATCCACGCCGCCCGTGAAGGCGGCGACGCTCCATGCCGGCAAGTGCGCCGATACCCTGCTATTTCAATCCACGCCGCCCGTGAAGGCGGCGACCATTTGCAATGGAAGTCCATTTCGCCCCTCCTATATTTCAATCCACGCCGCCCGTGAAGGCGGCGACGCATGGACGACTGCATTTATGCTATGGACGACACAATTTCAATCCACGCCGCCCGTGAAGGCGGCGACGGCACTCATTGTGGATGATGAAGCCCGCATTCCCATTTCAATCCACGCCGCCCGTGAAGGCGGCGACCCTTGCTTCCGAAATTGCGGCGGCGTTCGGTTTCATTTCAATCCACGCCGCCCGTGAAGGCGGCGACGGAGGAAATCGTCGAAGCAGTCGAAGCACTCCCCATTTCAATCCACGCCGCCCGTGAAGGCGGCGACTCTTTCTTTTTCATTTCGCGGCGGTAGTGTGATATTTCAATCCACGCCGCCCGTGAAGGCGGCGACCCGGCGACATCATCGCCGGAGCGGCGCTCGAAATCATTTCAATCCACGCCGCCCGTGAAGGCGGCGACCCGGTCATGATTGCACTGTATAACGACGTATTCATTTCAATCCACGCCGCCCGTGAAGGCGGCGACATACGATTTCATCCCGCTTGAGCTTAAACGCATCGCATTTCAATCCACGCCGCCCGTGAAGGCGGCGACGAAATATTTGGCGGACTGGACTAACTCAACGGTTATTTCAATCCACGCCGCCCGTGAAGGCGGCGACTATTATTCATGGCGTTTTGTCCCTGATACTGGCATTTCAATCCACGCCGCCCGTGAAGGCGGCGACATCATAGGAGCTGTAAAGCTCCGGAGAGTGAAAATTTCAATCCACGCCGCCCGTGAAGGCGGCGACAAGCATGGTGATTTATGACCTTGTGGAGCGCAGGATTTCAATCCACGCCGCCCGTGAAGGCGGCGACACGCACATCAACGGCGGCGCACCCGCAAATGCGGATTTCAATCCACGCCGCCCGTGAAGGCGGCGACCGCACAATTTCGTGTGATATGCTACGGTCACAGATATTTCAATCCACGCCGCCCGTGAAGGCGGCGACTATCAAGTTTTATTTACTTCCGAGCCTCGACAGGACATTTCAATCCACGCCGCCCGTGAAGGCGGCGACCTTGCTCTTTCAACTTGTTGCAGCAAAAACGGTATTTCAATCCACGCCGCCCGTGAAGGCGGCGACTCTTAATCAGTAACGGTAACGCAAGTATTACCAGATTTCAATCCACGCCGCCCGTGAAGGCGGCGACTTTTTGCAAAATTTCAAAAACTGCTTCCGAAGATATTTCAATCCACGCCGCCCGTGAAGGCGGCGACGTTCGCAAGCGTCTTCAAGCGGAGCATACAGCAAACTATTTCAATCCACGCCGCCCGTGAAGGCGGCGACACATATAGACCGCAATCCTCATTCTTGTGATGGCAATTTCAATCCACGCCGCCCGTGAAGGCGGCGACGGTTGTTTATTGTGTGTGTTGTCGGTATTGTGCTATATTTCAATCCACGCCGCCCGTGAAGGCGGCGACTACTCCATCTGATGATAGCTTATCAATTACTGGCATTTCAATCCACGCCGCCCGTGAAGGCGGCGACTGATGCAACAATGTCTTATGATACCGCTCCCGGTATTTCAATCCACGCCGCCCGTGAAGGCGGCGACGGTTGTGGGGCTTATCAATGGTCGTTTGTCCTCCATTTCAATCCACGCCGCCCGTGAAGGCGGCGACGGCGAGCCTGCTGCAATCTCTCGGCGGAGACACGATTTCAATCCACGCCGCCCGTGAAGGCGGCGACATACGCAAACTCCGTGACCGCCGTCGGGCTGGACGATTTCAATCCACGCCGCCCGTGAAGGCGGCGACCTCGTCGAGCGATACCATGCACACGCGGACAGCGATTTCAATCCACGCCGCCCGTGAAGGCGGCGACTGTATCACGGATTTGCGCCAACACAGCACGGCAGCATTTCAATCCACGCCGCCCGTGAAGGCGGCGACATGCCCGCGCGGTATGAACCTGTTTCTTCATCAGGATTTCAATCCACGCCGCCCGTGAAGGCGGCGACGCTGTCAAACCAAAAGTAATCATGCCTCGGGTTATTTCAATCCACGCCGCCCGTGAAGGCGGCGACGAAATCTATAGCGGTTTTCCAGGAGACAGGCAACATTTCAATCCACGCCGCCCGTGAAGGCGGCGACGTTCTTGCAATTTATAAGCTCGGGCTTGCTGTCATTTCAATCCACGCCGCCCGTGAAGGCGGCGACTTGCTCCAAAAAGATATATTTTAGGCGCAACCCAATTTCAATCCACGCCGCCCGTGAAGGCGGCGACCAACATTAACCTTGATGAGATTAGGAAGCTGGCATTTCAATCCACGCCGCCCGTGAAGGCGGCGACCTGTATAACCTTCCTATAGGAGAGTACTATATAATAATTTCAATCCACGCCGCCCGTGAAGGCGGCGACTGCTCGACAGGGAAATTAATTTTTGACAGGAGGAATTTCAATCCACGCCGCCCGTGAAGGCGGCGACGCGCACGGAAGCATAACTGTGGATGCAACCCTGTTATTTCAATCCACGCCGCCCGTGAAGGCGGCGACTGCTGTCAAACCAAAAGTAATCATGCCACGGGTTATTTCAATCCACGCCGCCCGTGAAGGCGGCGACCGCCTCAAACTTCACCCCCGCAAGCTGTGCAAATTTCAATCCACGCCGCCCGTGAAGGCGGCGACCTTCATATTCGAACGGCAGGTTGATTAACCTTGCGTATTTCAATCCACGCCGCCCGTGAAGGCGGCGACAGGCGGCGGCATATGAGCTGATAAAAGGCAGGGAGATTTCAATCCACGCCGCCCGTGAAGGCGGCGACATGCAGTCGCTGTCCTTGCCGCCGCTGTAGGCGAATTTCAATCCACGCCGCCCGTGAAGGCGGCGACTTTAATCAACAGCGGCAATGCAAAGATTACCAGTAATTTCAATCCACGCCGCCCGTGAAGGCGGCGACTATGCGTTCGTTACTGTCTTTCGCTTCACGGACATTTCAATCCACGCCGCCCGTGAAGGCGGCGACTCTGATGTTGATTCCGCTTGCACTTGCGGACAGTATTTCAATCCACGCCGCCCGTGAAGGCGGCGACCGCAAGCGTCTTCCACGGGCGCATAAAGCAGGCTATTTCAATCCACGCCGCCCGTGAAGGCGGCGACCCGCAACGCCAGTACCAAACGCCTCGACAAGCACGCATTTCAATCCACGCCGCCCGTGAAGGCGGCGACCAACCCTTGTTGACAACATTATCGCAAAGTTTAACATTTCAATCCACGCCGCCCGTGAAGGCGGCGACGCCGTTATAGTGCCGTATTCTTTGAGCCAGTCAAATTTCAATCCACGCCGCCCGTGAAGGCGGCGACGGAACGACAGCATATCTGCCGACAGCAAAGCATTATTTCAATCCACGCCGCCCGTGAAGGCGGCGACTCAGGTAAGCCCCCGCATGAGTGATTCCTGCGAATTTCAATCCACGCCGCCCGTGAAGGCGGCGACGCTGAAGCGCAAGCTTATGTCCCTCCAAATATGATATTTCAATCCACGCCGCCCGTGAAGGCGGCGACAGTCCTTTAGGGTTTCATCACGCTCGGCTTCGCTATTTCAATCCACGCCGCCCGTGAAGGCGGCGACTACTGGACGAGGAGGACAAAGACAATGAGTAAAAATTTCAATCCACGCCGCCCGTGAAGGCGGCGACTAGTCACCGCCGCCGAATGACGGGTCACACGCAAATTTCAATCCACGCCGCCCGTGAAGGCGGCGACACGTGTCAAGGTTGCCGTATCCGTTGATTTTCCAATTTCAATCCACGCCGCCCGTGAAGGCGGCGACATCATGGCGGAATAACCCGATTCCGTCCCGATTATTTCAATCCACGCCGCCCGTGAAGGCGGCGACGGCTTTGAACCCGTACCGACAGCATCGGGGTCGGATTTCAATCCACGCCGCCCGTGAAGGCGGCGACGAGTTCGGCAAGCCCCCGCATGAGCTTTGCAACGATTTCAATCCACGCCGCCCGTGAAGGCGGCGACGGTTTTGCGTCCGTCTTCATCAATCAGCCCGAAGCATTTCAATCCACGCCGCCCGTGAAGGCGGCGACCTACATCGCTCGTTTTTACCTCCAGTCCTCTCCGTATTTCAATCCACGCCGCCCGTGAAGGCGGCGACGGCATTGCATTTTCCTCCTAAAAACTTGTTTATATTTCAATCCACGCCGCCCGTGAAGGCGGCGACAACGGCAATTCCGCCGTAGGTTATCGCTTGCCTGAATTTCAATCCACGCCGCCCGTGAAGGCGGCGACTTCGCATGATACGATTCGGTGACTTTGACTTCACATTTCAATCCACGCCGCCCGTGAAGGCGGCGACCCTGCCGACATAACCGAGAGCGACACTATCTTATTTCAATCCACGCCGCCCGTGAAGGCGGCGACCCACAATTTCATGCGATATGCTACGGTCACATACAATTTCAATCCACGCCGCCCGTGAAGGCGGCGACACCGACAGCAGGGACTAAAGCTTCCGGACAGCATATTTCAATCCACGCCGCCCGTGAAGGCGGCGACCAAAAAATACAGTTGGCAATAATAGGAGGTTCGATTTCAATCCACGCCGCCCGTGAAGGCGGCGACGTCCGGTATCGGTATTTTGGGGCTTTTTCTTGACCTATTTCAATCCACGCCGCCCGTGAAGGCGGCGACTCAGATTTTTAGTGTTGTCACTCCTGTTATGCCGATTTCAATCCACGCCGCCCGTGAAGGCGGCGACATCGGAGTTTGTCGCCACATTATTATTATCAGCAATTTCAATCCACGCCGCCCGTGAAGGCGGCGACTATGCAGTCGCTATCCTTGCCGCCGCTGTAGGCGAATTTCAATCCACGCCGCCCGTGAAGGCGGCGACCCTGTCGCTTTTTCCCGAAAACGTCCCAGGTTCGATTTCAATCCACGCCGCCCGTGAAGGCGGCGACCCGCTATGTATCCTCCGCTTTTGCGGATTGACGATTTCAATCCACGCCGCCCGTGAAGGCGGCGACGCGGTACGCATGGTTTCCCAACCTGTCAGGTATATTTCAATCCACGCCGCCCGTGAAGGCGGCGACACGGTTTCAGGCTTGCCGTCACCCCACGCAAGCGATTTCAATCCACGCCGCCCGTGAAGGCGGCGACGCAATGCTGAAGCTACAAAGCGGCTTGAGTGGTATTTCAATCCACGCCGCCCGTGAAGGCGGCGACTGCCCCAGAGTATAAACATACACTCTTCACGGTTATTTCAATCCACGCCGCCCGTGAAGGCGGCGACACCATGTTAGCCGCTGTTCGGCTTGGCCTTGCGCATTTCAATCCACGCCGCCCGTGAAGGCGGCGACACGCTCGGGGAGAGGAAAAGCTTTGCAAACTCGATTTCAATCCACGCCGCCCGTGAAGGCGGCGACGGTGAAATTTTTCTGTGCGGAACGCGTCAAGAATATTTCAATCCACGCCGCCCGTGAAGGCGGCGACTATTTGTGTCCGTCTCGGAGTGCCTGTCGGAAACATTTCAATCCACGCCGCCCGTGAAGGCGGCGACTAGTTCGCACCTCGCCTGTCTCTTGCGTATCCGTATTTCAATCCACGCCGCCCGTGAAGGCGGCGACCTTTGTGGTTCGGCAGTAGTCGTACATGCGTTCACATTTCAATCCACGCCGCCCGTGAAGGCGGCGACTTAATCCGACTTCGGCACAAAGCTGTGTGTACAGTATTTCAATCCACGCCGCCCGTGAAGGCGGCGACTGTATTCTTCGGGTTCTTGCAGACTTCCTGCAAATTTCAATCCACGCCGCCCGTGAAGGCGGCGACCCGCCTGTCCCTTCCTCCAGAAAGCACGGCTTGATATTTCAATCCACGCCGCCCGTGAAGGCGGCGACTCCTCGCACAAGCCCGCATCAACAACGGCTTCTTATTTCAATCCACGCCGCCCGTGAAGGCGGCGACGCTTTCCGCAGCAAAACCTGGCAACTCGTGTCGATTTCAATCCACGCCGCCCGTGAAGGCGGCGACGGTATCATCCGTGCCGGCTGCAAACTGATACGGATATTTCAATCCACGCCGCCCGTGAAGGCGGCGACTGTCTGTTCGCGTCCTCTTTGTTCCTCATTTCGATTTCAATCCACGCCGCCCGTGAAGGCGGCGACGTAGCCTGTGTAGAGGTACATCTCTTCGATGGTGGATTTCAATCCACGCCGCCCGTGAAGGCGGCGACCGCAAAGCACCGCACGGATCAAGCACCGACGACATTTCAATCCACGCCGCCCGTGAAGGCGGCGACTGGTATTTCCTTTTCGTCTACTGAGATAGGCAAATTTCAATCCACGCCGCCCGTGAAGGCGGCGACCTCCAAAAACCTTTCAGCATCTTCATCGCTTCGATTTCAATCCACGCCGCCCGTGAAGGCGGCGACTGCTTTCACCTCGGCAACAGCGAGACACGCATTATTTCAATCCACGCCGCCCGTGAAGGCGGCGACCACGGATTCAGTCAACACACTGCATCTATCGTAAATTTCAATCCACGCCGCCCGTGAAGGCGGCGACCGCTGAGCCTAAGCTTGCGTAGCCGTCAAACCAATTTCAATCCACGCCGCCCGTGAAGGCGGCGACGTCTGCCGTACTGGTTGGATTCAGCCATTGTAACATTTCAATCCACGCCGCCCGTGAAGGCGGCGACGGTTGAAACGCTTGCTGCTCTTATGTGCGGTAGAGCGATTTCAATCCACGCCGCCCGTGAAGGCGGCGACTCGACATAGCCGCCCACGTCTTCAACGGTCAGCATTTCAATCCACGCCGCCCGTGAAGGCGGCGACAATCAGTAAAGGAGAAAACAAAATGACAATCAGGATTTCAATCCACGCCGCCCGTGAAGGCGGCGACACATGCAGATGCTCTTGCGCAAAATCCACTGCAAATTTCAATCCACGCCGCCCGTGAAGGCGGCGACGCCGCCCGAGCGCACTCCGCGCACGCAGGCAGGCCATTTCAATCCACGCCGCCCGTGAAGGCGGCGACGTGCAGGCTCAGCATATCCGACTATGCGGACACAATTTCAATCCACGCCGCCCGTGAAGGCGGCGACGGCGTGGCTTTATCGTCTCCGTCGCTGGTCACGCGATTTCAATCCACGCCGCCCGTGAAGGCGGCGACGCCCATTTGACAAGGCTTATCCACGTTTTGCCGATTTCAATCCACGCCGCCCGTGAAGGCGGCGACGCGGCATTAAATCAAACCGCCCTTTGCCCTGTTATTTCAATCCACGCCGCCCGTGAAGGCGGCGACAGCGGAAACGAATAGACGTAATCAACATTTCCGCAAACAGCAAGTATGAAAGTGATCATTCCCCGCTGTTCATTTTCCATTATACAGTAAAAAAGGCGGCACTGCAAGCAAAGACCTGCCTTTTATGTGTGTTTCGTTTCTTATCCGCTTAACAATTCTTGAAGAAAAGCATGTTTTGTCCGCATGTAGTTGCGCGAACCACCCTGATTTTTTCTGACCGCTTAGTGTTCGCGGCAAATAATCAAAGCATCAGCATACCCTCAGGGTCGTAACCCGACTTTGTTCCGAAATGCTCAATCTTGTTTTCATATTTGTTACCCAGATAATAGAAACGAAGACTGTCCCGTTCAGCATCCATGATGCTGCAAAGCTCAGCTTTTAACCTGCGGCACTGCGCCGGATCGAGTATGCACTCGAATACCGAATTCTGCACACGCTGTCCATAGTTTACACACTGCTTTGCGATGCGGCGTAATCGTCTTTTTCCGTCCGCATCCTCTGTGTTAACATCATAGGTTATAAGCACAAACATAATTAAACCTTCCTTTCTGCCTCAACACGGTTATTTCCAGAGGAACGGAGGATAAGCATCCAAATCCCCGCGAAGGTATCTTGCCAGTAACAGGGCCTGAACATACGGAATCATCCCCCATTGCAGCTTTTCGCCGAGATATGGATGCTTCAATTCATCTTTTTTGCGTTCCTGCCATGCTCGATAGAAACGCCGCCGTGAATCATCCTTAAGCAGTACAGCCCCGCTTTCACGAAAATCGAAATCGTTTCTGTCAAACATTCTGTTATTGATGCACGTAAGAACAAATCTGTCTGCCATACACGGACGCAGTTCTTCCATGAGGTCAAGTGCCAGTGAAGTTCTGCCCGGCCTGTCACGATGCAGAAATCCGACGTACGAATCCAATCCAACGCTTTCAAGCGCAGATGCACAATCAAGGGCAAGCGTTGAATACGCAAGCGACAGCAGCGCATTCACGGCATCAAGCGGAGGCCGCCTCGAACGCACCGTAAACCGAAAAAGTTCCTTGCTGTTGAGAATTAATTCGTTGAATATGCTGAAATACGCATTCGCTGCAACACCCTCAAGTCCACGGAGTCCGTCAAGCCGTGTTTCTTTTTGAACAAGCGGCAGCAGTCCCGCCGTGAGCTGTGAGACGGAAGCCAAAGCTTCACAATCCACGCGCAGAGCGTGATCTCGCCGTGTCCTCTCAATGCTCTGCTTAGAATTGTAAAGTTTGCCGAATATCATATTTTTTGCAATCAGGCATGAATTCTCCTCATCATCCGCAACACGATATTGCTTTCGCCGAAGCAAAACATTACCGTTTGCCTCTCCCGTTACACGTGCAAGAAATCGCCCCCGCGGGCTGCAGAAAGTGAATGCAACTCCCATATCGGCGCATTTACCGAGCAATGCAGGAGATGCGCCCATATACGAAAAGTCAATTATGCTTTGCAATGTGTGCAGAGGATAACGTGCCGTGATCCTTTCGCCGCACTTTGCAACAACATTCTCTCCATCCAACGTCAAATATACGTCTTCCGACATAATATACAGTGTATTCAGCAACCGCTTCATTGCGATTCCTCCATTGCCTTATTAATGTACGTTGCAACGGTCGTTGTTTTCATCAGTTTCGGAAGACAAATTTCCTTCATTGAACATGATGCGCATGCCTTGGTAGGTTTCACTTTCGGGGTATATCGTTTTCTATACAGATCATGCATTTCGGAAAGCACATCCCGTACTTCGTCCCTCAATGCTCTGTCAAATTCAACTTCCACCCTGCGCCGTGTTTCGCCATAAAACAATGCTCCTCGCGGAATATCACACGCAAGCATCTCTTCAAGGCACATTGCCTGACCGCAAAGCTGCAATGTATCACCGGTTCGCTCGTTGTACATTCCGCGCTTGTATTCAACGGGATAGGGCTGCCAAAGACCATCACGATCCTTCAGCTCTATCCCGTCCGCCGAACGGCGAAATTCCAGTACATCACACTGTCCCGAAACCCCGAGGGTGGATGAAAAAAAATTCATCCCCCTCGTAATGAAAAGATCGCCTCTGCTTTCCTTCAACCCGGTATCATGCGCTCTTTCATGCATCAGTGTGCCGTCCACCGTGCGGTAGTTGTCCGCCCATTGCTGCTCAATGTGGATAAGCGCCCATTGTCTGCGGCAGAATTTGAAGTGCTGAATTCCGGATAGCAGCAGATAATCCTCTTCGGAATATGTCATATCATCCGAATGCAGCTGACTCCTTCGGGCAAATTATCCGTATCAACGGCAACATCATAATCACCGTAGCAACGGGCAACCGCACAATCCGCTTTTCTTGCCGCTGTAACACGCTCAAAAAGTTTATGTGCCGGAGCATTCCCGAGCTCTGACTCGTGTTTGAACACGACAAGCTCACGAACAGCCATCTTGCCGCGTGCAGCCGAGTGATCGTTTTCAAACATGTTTATTATCGCCTTCCAAAGCAGTTCAAGATCCGCCTCCGAAAAGCCCGTAGTTTTGCGCGCGAGGTTGGCCGAAACATAGCCTTCGCAGCGATAGAGACCGTAAGGAACAATGTATTTGCGTCCCATTTCCGTACCTTTTTTCTCTGCGTCAGCCTCGGTCGTTATTGCAACACGGGTTATCGTAATCTCCTGCGAAATAATGGGATCAATGCTCCTTGAAAATCCAAGCTGCACCGGGCCGCGAACCTGTCCGCAATTCAGCGCACCTTTGACAAACGTTGTCATAACAGCACCGAAAGTGCGAATATCAAAGAAGTTTCCGCACATGTAATCCCTGATCTTTATATCAAGCTCAGGATCGTTTTTCTTTGCCTCTTTCAATTTCTTTTCATCCGTGCTGACATCATACTTTTCGCAAGCCTCCCTATCGCTTGCATTAAGAGGAACTCCCTCTTTGATGTAAATGCGATAACCGGGTTCTCCCTCCTTTGCCGTTTCAACATAGTTGCGAATCTTCCGCTTAAGGCAAACATCGGTTACAATTCCGTAACCGGTTTCGGGATCAACCCTTGGCATATTGCCCGCATCGGGATCACCGTTGGGGTTGCCGTTTTCAACGTCGTAAAGCACAACAAAGTCATAGCGGTTTTTAATGGGTTCCATAATTATTTATCCTCCTTTTTTGTATAACGAGCCTGTGTTTGATGGTAGTAGCCAAGGTCGAACGAGCCTTGCTCCGGCAGCGACATATGCGCCGGATACTGTTCTCCGAGAACGCTCTTCAGCGTCATAACCTTTTTATCAAGATATACACGCTGTGCATCCGAAAGTTTGCGCAGGTGTTTTTGCGCAAGATTGCTGAGTATCGGGAACACCGTTGCAGGCATTGCGGCAGCAGAGCCAAAATACCTGTCCTTAATTGTTGTGTTTATACCCGGATTTGCTGCCTGCTGAATCTCTTCATACACGGAGAACAGCCTTCCGAGGGTATAGGGGATGTTTTTGCTGTTTTCATTTAAACTCACTGTCAGTACCTCCTTTGGGCATTTTTCATTTGGGTTTCTCAGATAATAAGCTTTGATTATCGCCGCGCGTTCACGGGTTATGTTGCGTTCTGCTTTGATTCGCAGAAAGGTGCACTCCAGAAGGGACGCCGGATATCTGCCGCCGGAAAACACAGCACGGGCAACTGCACCTGCCATTGCTGCATTCGGCGTTTTATCCTTCGCATTCGGATTAACCGTTGCGCTGAGCAGCTTCCACAACGGGAGGATCGGGAACTTATCATATGAGGGACGCACGATTTCCAGTCTCTCGTGATGCTTGTAGATATTCCCCGCAATTTTTCCGAAACTGTCGCAGTAAAAGAATCTGACTGCGAGACGGGCTGCGTTCGGAGACAGGCCGAGAATGTAGAATTTTCTGTCCGGATCAAGATCCATCTCCTTGCACGGAAGTCCGTCTGCAAGAAGCTTCAAGCTTGTCCGCAACGCTGAAAGTCTCTGTTCATCCGACTTGTCGACATTATCACCGAAAAAAACTTCAGCTGCAAAATCCTCGTACTGTTTATCCGCATTTTCTGCCCAGCAGACAACGGCAGCATCGCCGATCCTGTGGACATTTTTCCTGTCCGCCAATAAATGATTCAACGCAGTCGTATATGCAAAGGCTGCATATTTTCCGACCGGCGCATTTTGGTTCTGTTCCTTGTTATAAGAACAGAATGCCGATGCATTGAATGACACGAGTGCCGCACCGCTCGACTGCGCGCCCTGCACACCCTTGATCGTAGGGTGTGTTTTTTGAATTTCATCAAGCGCTCCCGTTACCAGGCACTGCCCAATGTTATCTTTTTGCTTTGCATTCGCCTTCTGCCAGACAGATGCAAGCTGTGGATCATCGTGAACATAGCCTCCGTTAAAGCGAAAAACCATATTTGCACCCGAAAGAATTTCTTTCGCATATTGTGCAACAAGATTGTTTTCCTCCGCCTTTTGCGGTTCCCACTTGTCTAAGAAGTTCAGCACCGCCTTTGCAGCGGGATATTCCATGCCGTCCAGCATTGAATGATGCAATTCGCGGCAAGCCTCGAAACATTTAATGTCCTTATTTCTTCGCTTTTCTCTTTCTGCATCATCCTCCCCTTTCTTCAGGCTCACACCCAAAATATAGGAGGAGTTATCCCAAAGGAAATTCGCCGCCGCGCCTGACGTTCTTTTCACAGCCGCCGGAACGGTCATCTCCTGCGGTTCTTCCTTCTTTTTTCCCTTCGGCATATCACCCGGTTTGAAAAGAGGAGTGATTCGCAGCAAATCCCCGTTCTCATCTATTCCAAGTGCGAAGCTGATTTTTTCTCGGCTCCAGCCTTCTTTGGGTACTTCGCCTTTTGGGGCAAGTGCCTCATAAAGGCTCGTCAATGCCTGCAATATCATCCTGTCACCTCCGCCGAATCCATTGCCGGCACGGTCAATACGCCGTCAACAAGCTTTGCACGAAAGAACACGGGCTTGATGTTTTCCTTATCCGAATAATCCAAATCCAAAAGCATCCAGCCAAGATCCCGTTCTCCCGCAAGTTCCGGCGGACAGGGCGGCATCTCAACGCATTTTACTACCTTTGCAGGAAATTCACGTGTTCCGAGGTAGGGCTGATGGTAACACTTACCTTTTTCAACCCTTCTTCTCAGCATGTCGCAGAATTTTCCCGGGTTGTCGCTCGGCGCAGCATTCTCAGTCATTTCAAAATGAGCTTCAATAACATAATGCACATTCCTCAACACCATCGCAGCGCGCTGTTGAATGGACTCCGATGCTGCAATATACAGATCGCCGCTTCGGCTATTCATCTCCGCTTTGACGTTTCGCGCGCTGATAACATCCTTCACTTCATTTCGTCGAATGTTTGTGAACCGGATCGGTGCGCACACATGAATCCTGTCAATTACATAACGCATTCCCGGATGCCACATAACTGCTTCCAGTATGCCGCGTGCCGCAGACGGTGTTATTACATCGTAACTCACGCGTTCAACCTTCATCTCCGGTCTTGAAAAGCAGGCATAATCCCCGCTTACCTCAATACATATTGGCATATACTGTCTCTCCTTTCTTTTCTTTTTTGTTCCTTTTTGCAGTCAATTTTTCCTTATTCCTCCTGTATTATATTATGTTTATATCGTTTACGGTCAAGCCCCGTTTGGTCAAATTCGGTATTCATATAACCTGCAAAGCCTTTCCGTTCACTTACCGATTAATAAAGCATTCATTATCAGTTAAACAGCGCACTTCCATCCCTCACATCTGTTGCAAGTCCCTTTTCATCCGAATAAAGACTCAAATCCGTCAGAATTGCTGCATCATCTCCGAAGGGTTCCGCCGCCCCGGCATTGATAAGAGCATTGAAATGATTTTCGTATATCGATACGGAATACATTCCGGCCTTTCGATACAGTTCACGGGAGCGTTCTCCCTCTCTGAGCCTTGAAATAAGCTCTTTTCCCTCTCCGACAGAAATGTAAACCGTGAAGGTGTTTTGGTCTATCAGCTTGAATTCTTTTGCAATCCATTCAAAAGGCAATCCACAGCCCGATATTCCTTTTTCGCTCGCTGTTATGACGCCCGACTTGTCATCATTCCGCAAAAAATCCCTGTACGCCTTAAAATAACGCTCTATAGTTGACGTTGTGTTCGGCTGCGTCCAGTCCCGCACCGTCTCCTCCGCAGCATCACGGTTAACCGCAATCAGCTTGTTCACCTTGTTTTCGGATTCAAAAACGGTAACAATGCTGCTTTCCGCACTCCGTTTACCCTCGCGGTTGCAGCGCCCTGCCGCCTGCAGTATTGAATCCAGCCCGGCCATCTCTCTGAACACACGAGGAAAATCAACATCAACACCGGCCTCTATAAGCGAGGTTGAAACGACTCTGCATGTTTTGCCGGATTTTAGTCTTTCGCGAATTTCGTCGAGCTTCTGTTTACGGTGAACCGGACACATAAGCGTGGACAGATGAAAACGCCCCTCCGACGGCAATGCCTCATAAACCTCTTGAGCAAATTTTCGCGTGTTGACGATGCAAAGCACCTGCTGCTGACTTTCAAGCCTTGAAACCAGTTCATCCGTTGTCAGCCTTCCTTCCTTTTCAAAGCTTGTCCTGCGAAACTTTTCGAACATGCCGTCAACATCGGGACATAATTCAACAACGCTTTCTTTTTTACTGTATTCAAGCAGCATTTCGTCAATAGCCGGCTGAGTTGCGGTACACAGAACGGCGGTTGCGTTGTATGCGCGCACAAGCTCCGCAATCGCCGCAACGCAGGGACGCAGATTGTTTGACGGAATCATTTGCGCCTCGTCAAAAATAATAACGCTGTTTGCAATATTGTGAAGCTTTCTGCATTTTGACGAACGGTTCGCATAAAGAGACTCAAAAAATTGCACGGCAGTTGTCACGATCACCGGAGCATCCCAGTTTTCCGTTGCAAGCGCACTTCGATATTCCAGCTCGTCAGCATTTTCCGATAATTCGTACGAAACTGATGAATGATGTTCCACAACGTTCTCTTGACCCAGAATATCTCGAAAAACTTTTGCATTCTGTTCAATAATCGATGTGTACGGTATTACATATATAATGCGCTTCATTGAATTTGCAACAGCATGGTTGAGCGCAAATGCCATGGACGCAACCGTTTTGCCGCCGCCCGTCGGCACCGTCAATGAGAAAATTCCGCGCGGCGCAGACGCCTTTTCAATGCATGAATTGAGAATTTTTTGCCGCAGTATGTCGATTTCTCTTGTTGGATTGTTCCATTTTGAGATGTATGCTGTGAGCTTGTCACAAAGCGCAGAAAGCGGTTCGTAGTTTCCTCTGCCTGCGTCACCGTTCATAAAGGTTTCCGTGTCGATATAATCCGCATCAACAAGGCAGGAATACAGCATTCTTATATAGAATGCTGTTGCGAACCCACGGCCCGAGGGTCTAAAATAATCCTGCGGTAATGCTATGTGTCCGTTCCAATTTTTCCGATAATCCGGAATTCCTCCCTGTTCGGCGCGCAGCTTCCTGCCAAAAAATGTTTGGCTTTCGGTTGTGTCAGCGTCTTTATGTCCGACATTGGGCAATCCGCTGTGGTGGCCGATAACGCATACAGCCTCAAACGCTGCTTTGATTTTGAAGCATTCGATTGCTCCCGCCGTCGCATGATCGACCTTCTTTCCGCCGCGCAGTCTCAGCTGAAATTCATCCGAATACTTTCCTATGTCGTGAGCAAGCCCGCACAACTTTCCGTTTGCTGCGGCTCCAAACTCCGCTGCAAATGTTTCCGCAAGTTCTCCCGTACCTTTCAGGTGGGCTTCTATCGACTGTCCTTCCGGGTGCTCATCCGTTGCACCGTGAGCCAAAAGCATATTCAAATTCATTCCTCCGTTAAAAGAAAAAACCTTATGCGAAACTATTCAGCGTATTTATTGCTGTACGTATCGACAAGATAAGTATATACTGCATTTTTTGTCCTGTCAATTGTTTTTTGCTTTTTTGCTGTGCTGATTTATGTACATGTTCTCTGTTTTTCAAAAGATGAACGTTTTTTAATTTGCTGCACAGGTGTATTTTTGTTTATTATAGCCGTAGATTTGTCAGCCGTTATTAATTATTTCGCCGTATTCTGCTCCGCTCCGACATTTGCTCTGACTTTTTCTTCGAAACTAAGCATGTTTCTTTTGGTCTTTACAATACGGCATTAATGCTTTATAATGGTTACATCGGCAGGATATGACGATTGATTAAGCGGTATTTGCGGGCGGCAATTCAAGGAGACGCTGCGCTGCATTTGATGCTGATTAATCAGCGTTTACCTAAGGATTTTATGCAAAGCCGCGCATGTATCGACGCGAGAGGTGCGTATTCTGCGTATCGGGCAGACCAAGGAGGAACACAAATGGGCATAATTCTCGGAATAGACGTTGGAGGTTCAACGACAAAAATTGTCGGACTGACTCCGGGCGGCGAACTTATTTCAACAATGACGGTTCGCGCTTACGATCAAATAACCTCACTTTACGGCGCATTGGGACATTATATCAACGCCAACAAGTTCTCGCTCAGCGATGTTGAACGCATACTTGTGACAGGCGTCGGCTCATCCTATCTTTCGGGCGACATTTACGGTATTCCGACTCAGCGCATTGAGGAATTTTCCGCGATCGCGCGGGGCGGGCTTGCTCTTGCCGGGTTGGATGAAGCGGTTGTTGTGAGCATGGGCACCGGCACAGCGTTTATTCATGCCCACGGCAAGGATTATTCCCACATCGGCGGCAGCGGTGTCGGCGGCGGCACCATCGTCGGCCTCGGCAAAAAGCTTACCGGTGCATCGGATCACGAGAGTCTTTGTGCGCTTGCGGAGCGCGGCAGCCTTTCACACGTTGATCTTACAATCGGCGATATTTCCAAGAATGACATTGAAAAGCTCGGTTCGGAAATCACCGCCGCAAACTTCGCAAACGTAAAGGACAGCGCAACCGATTGTGATCTTGCTCTCGGCGTTGTCAACATGGTGCTGCAAACCATTTTGACCCTTGCGGTTTTTGCCTGCAAAAACTCCTCTGTCAAAAAAGTCATTTTGACAGGTGCGCTTACCGGACTGCGGGAGCTTTTGCCAATGATTGAGCTTTTTAAAACACTTTATCCCGTTGAGTTTATCGTTCCGGAAAATGCGGCATTTGCCACCGCTGTCGGCGCCGCTCTTCACTCCATTGACTGATTGGGCAGTTGTTTCGTATTTTAAACAATCCATCAAACATTGACAATACACAACCGACTTCCGTCATCTGTCGGAAGCCGGTTGCGCTTGATTTCGATATGTTTACTTTTTTGTTTTCGGCGTAAAAATCAATGCAAAAGCGTACCCGAAAAGCACTGCGGCGGCGATACCGCCTGCGGTTGCCTTCACCCCGCCGGTTATTGCACCGAGCAAGCCCTCGTTCATTGCGCCGTCAATTGCGCCGTTTGCAAGCGAATACCCAAACCCCGTCAGCGGCACCGTTGCGCCCGCTCCGCCGAGTTCGACAATGGGTTTATACAGTCCGACAGCCGTGAGCACAACCCCTGCCGTAACAAAAATCACAAGGATTCTTGCAGGCGTCAGCCGTGTCAGGCTCATAAGAAGCTGTCCGATGACGCAAATCGCACCTCCGATTGCAAAAACAAGTAAATAATCCGTTATACTGCTCATTTAATTCAACCGTCCAAATTCTTTATGTTTTCAAATTACAGTTTATTCTGCTGCCGTTTTTCACTTGACCGCCGTTTGGGTCAATCAATATGCTCAATCACAACCGCATGTGCAATTGAAGGAATGCTTTCACCCTGAAGGCTGCTGACAGGACTCATGAGCGCACCCGTTGCAAGGAAAAGAACGCGGCGGATTTCGCCGGATTCAATTTTCGGCAGGAACCAACTGCTCATTACGGTCGCCGCACAGCCGCAGCCGCTCGCACCGCAATTGACATTTTGCTCCGGACTGAACATCAGCTTGCCGCAATCCTCATGCCTGTCGGCAATTTCAATCCCCTCGCCGCGCAGCAGTTCATACAGCATATCGCTGCCGAAAATGCCGAGATCTCCTGTTATTATCCTGTCGTAATCCTCCACCCTGCGCGAGTAATCCGAAAGATGAGTCTTAATCGTTTTAAACGCGGCAGGAGCCATCGCCGCCCCCATATTATTTGCATCCGTAATGCCGAAATCCTCCACGCTGCCGATGGTGCCGCCCGTAAGTGCAACATGTTCAAACACATTGCCCGCACCCGGACGGAATTCACCCGCCGCCTGAATGATTATGCTTCCCGCACCCGTGACCGTACGCTGACTGCTCGGAACGGCCTGAACGCCCATTTCCAGCGGATAGCGGAACTGCCTTTCGGCTGCCGAAAAGTGACTGCTTGCGGCACACGCGGCAAGCTCTGCAAAGCCTCCGTCAACAAGCATTCCGCCGAGCATCAGTCCCTCGCTGATGGTTGAACACGCACCGTACAGGCCGATGAACGGTGCACGGATCTCCCGCGCCGCAAAGCCGGAGGAGATTATCTGATTCAATAAATCTCCGCCCAAAAGGCAGCTCAAATCATCGCTTTGCCTTTTTATTTTTGCAAGAGCCACGCGAACCGCGCTTTCGAACATTCTGCTTTCCGCCTGCTCCCAAGAGTCAAGCCCAAGGGTATCGTCGCGGCAAATTTTATCAAAGCATTCTCTCAGGGGGCCTTTCCCTTCTTTGTCGCCGACATAGCTTGCGGATGAAATTATTCGCGGCCTGCTGCAAAGCTCAAACGAATGCCTTCCGATTATTCCCATATTGCCTCCGATTTTTCTTTTTCTTCTGCTATTTTGAGCAATTCGGAGGAAAATATGCACAAAATAATGTTGCGCTTTTAATAACGCCGCGGCTGCAGCTTATTTCATGAAAAAACGGAGCTTCGGCGTAACTTGGACTTGAGAAAATTCAATAAAGAAAGACCGCCGCATTCAACTCGCAGCGATCCTTAACAAACAAATTTCGGCGGCCGACAGCAATTATACGGGGGCATATCGTTCTTGCAAAATAAAGCCGCGCTTCCTTATTTATCTCTTAAAAATCCGTTTTCAGAGGTTCTTCAAGCCCTCGTACAGGTCGTTGAATGATTTCTCCCGTTCGCACCTGCCGTAAGAGAATTCCCTATTCTCTCCAAATTCCAGCAAAAAGCATTTCGTCAATTCCTCAACCGTCTGCTCAAGGGTGCAGAAAAACTGTTGATAGGCAAATTTGCTCGCTGCCGATCCGTCCTCGAAGCAGCTCGTTATCAATGATTCCGTCACCTGATCCAGCGGATACATCTTTATATGCATCAGCTCGTGTACAATGACCTCTTCAAGATTCTCCTGCTTTGGATTTGCTGCATTCAAAAGCAAAATGGCTTTTCTGTCATCGCAGTCAATTTTAAAATCACCGGTTTTTCGCCATGTTGGGTCTTCAACAAATTCAAGCTTTATGTCCCACGCGGGTGTGATTCTCAGCTTTTTTATATACTTTTCGAAAAGAGCCGTCAACGCCTGTTTATCCATTGTATTCCTCCGAAACTTTCTCTAATCAATAGGCTCCTATCGCGGCATTCCCGCAAATCAGTTTTTCTTGTTTTGAGATTCGTCAACATGGTTGAATCCGAGCTTTTCGTCAAACATTTTTCCAGCAGCACGCAGTCCGCCTTGGCCGCAAAATGCGTCCATCATTTCGTTGAAGTCTGGGTTCTCGCTTTGCCCCACGGCCGCGTTTCGAATCCGCACCTGTTCAACAATTGAAAGAATCAAATCAAGTCCCAGAACCGCAAGCCCGACATAAAGGTAGGTCTGCGACCAAATTCCGACAACACAGAGTACGGTTCCCGGAATAAATAAATAGAAAAACCGAAACAGGAAATTCGTCAAAACAAATAACAAAAACATTTTCGCCGGATACTTTCTTTTCATGCCGCGCCTCCCTTTTTACTCTTTCCAAAGAATATTTTCGATGACTTCGCCGTTTTCCTTATGCACGATTGCATAAACCCTTTCTCCGTTGTGCGGAAACCATTCAAAACCAAGGCTGATATCCGCTTCCGTTTTGCAAAAAAGCCCGTTGATTTCAACTCAAAACCAACGGGCTTTCTGGTCGGGGCGAGGTGATTTGAACACCCGACCTTTTGGTCCCGAACCAAACGCGCTACCAAGCTGCGCTACGCCCCGATTAATGGAGCCAATGAAGGGGCTCGAACCCTTGACCTGCGCATTACGAATGCGCTGCTCTGCCAGCTGAGCTACATTGGCTTACACAAGTAAGGATTATAGCATAGTTTTTTGAGTTTGTCACCATTGCCGGGTAAATATATTTTGAGACCGCGACTTGAAAACGACGCCGCAGCCTCTTTAAATTATTTCTTTACTTATCCTATCGGCTAAATTTCAAAAATTCCCGAGGGTTAACTCCCGCATTATTATTTGCTCTTGCAAAACCCGCGCGGCAGGCATTATAATGTAAGCGGGTGAAAAAGGAGGATGGGCTATGAGCGGATCCGAGCGGCTATGCAGCAAACTTTTGAACAGGCTCAAGGACATCGGCAGCGCGGCTGTCGCGCTTTCGGGCGGCGTGGACTCATGTTTTCTTGCTTATGCGGCTTCCCGCGTTGAGGGCGGAAATTTTGCCGCATACTATGTTCAATCGGCATTCCAGCCGGAATTTGAGCTGACGGACGCACTGCGGGCCGCAAAGGAAGCCGAACTGCCGCTTAAAATTATTTCTGTTGATATCCTTGCCTGCGAAGATGTTGTCCGCAATCCGACCGACCGCTGCTACCATTGCAAAAAAAACATTTTTTCTGCGATATGCAGAGCGGCGGCGGCGGACGGGTACAAAACGATTCTGGACGGGACGAATGCTTCCGATGCAGAGGATGACCGTCCGGGAATGCATGCCCTGCGGGAAGCGGGCGTGCTTTCCCCGCTGCGCGAATGCGGACTGACAAAAGCTGACATTCGCCGTTTTGCACGCGAAGCCGGGCTTTTCACTTGGAACAAACCTGCCTATGCCTGCCTTGCAACGCGGATTCCGACGGGCGAATTGATCACAAAAAACAAACTGCATTCCGTTAAAGCAGCGGAAAACTTCCTTTTTTCGCTCGGCTTCTCCGACTTTCGCGTTCGGAGCGTTAACGGAACCGCAAAGCTGCAATTGAAGGCCGGGCAATTCGATGAATTATTTAAACAGCGTGAGCATGTTTTAAACGAGCTGCGGCAATATTTCGATGCAGTGACGCTTGACCTTGAGCCGAGATGAAATCCCGCTGTTCTGACAGCACAACACAAAGACTATGAATGACGAAACAAAAAACCTTCTTGAATCCGTGCGCCGCGGCGAAGTGTCGGTTGACGAAGCATATTTGAAACTGCGCACCGCTCCGTTCCGCGACCTTGGATTCGCAAAGATAGACACCCATCGCCGCCTTCGGACCGGTGCGGCGGAAGTGATTTACGGTGCGGGCAAAACACCCGAGCAGATGCTTGAAATCATTAAAGCCATGCTTGAGAGCGGACAGGAAACGATACTTATTACACGCCTTGAAAAATATGCCGCAGAGATACTGAATCGTGAATTTGCCCTGAGCTACTGTGAAATTGCAAAAATCGGCAGTATCGGCAGCATCCCCGAACCGAGCGGAAACGGCTGCGTTGTTGTTGCGGCAGGCGGCACAAGCGATATTCCCGTTGCGGAAGAAGCGGCACTGACGGCGGAATTTCACGGCAGCCGTGTGCTTAGGCTTTATGATGTCGGCGTTGCAGGGCTGCACCGGCTCCTTTCGCATATTGACGAAATCATGGGCGCAAGCGTCATTATCGCCGTTGCAGGCATGGAAGGTGCGCTTGCAAGTGTAATCGGCGGGCTTGCCGACTGCCCCGTTATTGCCGTGCCGACGAGTGTCGGTTACGGTGCGGCATTCGGCGGAGTTGCGGCGCTGCTTTCAATGCTCAACTCCTGCTCAAGCGGAGTATCCGTTGTGAATATCGACAACGGCTTCGGCGCAGGTTACCTTGCAAACATGATAAACCATATCGGCACCGGCAGCAATGCGCGGTGACGATTCTTTCCTTAATTATAATATGCAACCCTGAATAAAACTGTTGAAAGGCCTTTTTACTATGAAAACACTTTACCTTGACTGCGGAATGGGTGCGGCGGGCGATATGCTTGCGGGCGCACTTTATGATCTGCTTTCCGAAGAACAACGTGCCGAGTTTCAGAATATTGCAGCTGCCTTCTCGGCCGTCGGGCTGAATGTTCGCTGCGCTGCCGCCGAAAAATGCGGCATTCGCGGAATTCATTTTGCCGTTGAATACATGAACACCGATGCGGACGAATATGCCGCCTGCATACACGAACATGAACACCTTCACGAACATGAACACCTTCACGAACATGAGCATTGCCATGAGCATGAACATAATCATGAACATGAGCATGAACACGAGCATGAGCATTGCCATGAGCACGAGCACAGTCATGAACACGAGCATCACCATTCTCACAGCGGGCTGCACGAAATCGAACACATTATCCGTGCGCTGCCCGTGTCCGATGCAGTGAAGGAGCATTCCCTTGCTGTTTACAAACTGATTGCAGAAGCGGAGAGTCATGCCCACGGCGTTCCCGTTGAGCTTGTGCATTTTCACGAGGTCGGTGCGCTTGATGCCGTTGCAGATATTGTTTCCTGCTGCGCGCTGATCGAAATGCTCGCACCGGAACGCATTGCCGCCTCCCCCGTTCGCACGGGCAGCGGACATGTGCATTGTGCGCACGGGATTCTTCCCGTTCCCGCACCGGCAACAGCTTTCATTCTTCACGGCGTTCCTGTTTATGCGGGCGATATAAAAGGCGAACTCTGCACTCCGACCGGAGCGGCACTGTTAAAACATTTCGTTCATGAATTCACCGCAATGCCGTTAATGACAATACTTTCCCAAGGGTACGGCATGGGCAAACGCGACTATCCCGCCGCAAACTGCGTGCGTGCGCTTTTCGGCGAAAGTCCGAGTGAAGAATCGGCGGATGAGATCATCGAGCTTCGCTGCAACATTGACGATATGACAGGCGAAGAGATCGGGTTTGCATTTGATAAGCTGCTTAACGCGGGTGCGGCGGATGTTTACACCGTTCCGACAGGAATGAAGAAGAACCGCCCCGGAATTATGCTCTGCGTGCTTTGCAATGCCGAAAAACGCAGCGAAATTATCCGCATATTGTTCAAACACACAAGCACTCTCGGCGTCCGCGAGTGCAGAATGCCGCGATACATTTTGCAGCGTGAAACGCAAACCGCCAAATTTGAGGACGGTACGATTCGCCTGAAGACCGCTCAGGGGTTCGGCGTTAAAAGGGCAAAGTTCGAATATGCCGATATTGCCGCGCTTGCCGAACGCCGCGCAATCACGCTTGCCGATGCGAAAAAGATTGCGGAAACTGCCTTTAAGGAGTTTTCCGAATAACGAACCCTAAAAATTAAAATTTGTTTCAACATCGGAGTCCGATCGGTTCGGGCTCTTTTTTTGTATTACTTTGCATTCATCTTAAACATATTGTGCGTTCATCCTATCAGCTCCGTTTGACTGTTTTTTTCCTGTTGAAAAAGAATTGTTAACAAATTGTTCACAATTTGGGGTTGAAATGATATTAATTTACTGATATAATAATATTGCGATGAAAGCCGCACCATTGAAACGAATCCGATTCAACACATGTCCCGCATTTGCATATCGCAAATTGCGTATCATAGACTGCGTATCGCAAGCTGCGTATCGCACCCAAAGTTTGCACAGCATTCAACAAGTGCAGACTTTGGGGAAGAGAAACCCAACCGCCAACGGCACAAAACCATGACACCGCGAAAGGAGAAATAATTAATGAAGAAAATACTGTCATTGACACTGGTTGTCGTGATGCTGATGTCTGCATTCGTTTATGCGCAGGCATCGACCCTGCGTGACGGCGGGGCAAGGACTGCTGCGGATTCCGCAGCAAGCGACAGAACACATGCGGACTCGAAAGAGGACGCAAAGGTCGTTTCAACCGCCGAACCTTGTGATTCGGCAAAACAGCTTCCGCAGGATGATATCAATATGCGGAAAAACCCGTCCGAAGAGTCTTCCGCCGAAGAGCCTTATATCGTTAAGGTTTATGATGCAAACGACTGTGTTGACATTCACACGGCGGTAAACAGCAAGGGCGGCCTGTATGAATCGCAGGCACTCCTGAAGACACACTATCTGATGAGCGACGGCACATGGCGCATCGGCGAAAGCTACGCAAAAGGCCAATGGTACGATAAACCGTATAAGTACAGATATATCCTGTCAAGCGGCGCAGCGTTTGACGAAACTGCTATTGTGCTTTCGAACAGACCCGATCTTACGTACGTTGACGGACTTAGGTTGATTTACGGCAGCGACCTGAACTACAAGTACAGCCTCGAAACAATCGTTGTTGCTTGGCATTTCGGCGACAAGACCGTTGCATGGGCCGAAATGCAGGATCAGGTTCCGGCACACTGCGTGTCACTGAGCCACGGGGAACAGCAATAGACGGCTGCTCTGCCTCCGTTGCAGGTTAATGCAGCTTGATTCTGCTGCCGATGTTATGATTGATGATCCGCAGCGCTTCCGTCACGGTTGGTAACTCTGTACGCAGTTCATACAAGCGGGACATAAACAACCCCGCCGCAGGGCTTAACGGCTTTGCGGCGGGGCTGTATTATTTATGCAGGCTTGTTGTTCTTGACCGTGAATAAAATCAGAGTTCAACGCTGTTGCGGACAAGCAGCTCCCGCGCCGTGTCAACCGAATCAACCCCTGTGCGGTTCTTGACAGGTGCAAACTCCCTTGCCCTTTCAACCTCAAACACCATGCAGCCGTTAAGCAGCCGTATCATATCCAAAATCAGGGTTTCATACTTGAAGCCGTTCGGTTTTTCGGGCGTGACATGCTGCCCGTTTTCATCAAGGCATGGAATCTTTTTTTCAACAACATGCAGCGGAAGGGATTTTTCCATTATGCCGTCCAGCGCATCCACGCGGAACAGGTAGTTCAAAATAACGCCGAAATTGTAGGCGGGTTCGCCTTTTTCGTTTTTCGCATTGCGCATTTCATCCGTAAGCTCATAGTATTCAACGATTGAAGGATGTCCGTCTTCAAGGCACATAACGCCCACGCGCTCATCGGGCGCGGCTTTTTTAATGACCTTTGACCCGACTTCGCAATGCGCAAGCTTTGTTGCGCCGATGAAGAGCGGATCGGCAATGCGCTGAAGAACATTGTCAACCGCAAACACGTTCAGCCATTCTATGCCGTTTCTGCGGACAATATCAAGCATTCCGTGCTTTGCCATTGAGGAATACCAACCGCCGTTGCCGTTCGGTGAAGTTGCAAGTCGGTATTTTTCTTCGAGATAAACCTTGCCGTCGTAATCCGCCGCGGGTGCCGTCTCCTGAGTGAAAAAATGCACGAATTCCGCCGCATAGCCGAAATAATTATGCTCTGCAAAAAACGCACGCGTTGCTGCGTCGTTTTTGTCGCTGGTCATGATGAAAAGGTGAACAAAACTGCCGACTCTTTCCGTAACATTCAGAAGATTGTTTATAAGGCACTCAAAAATATAAAGTTCACGCTTGATTCCGATATTGAACGCACCCTTCGGAGCATCCGAACCGAGCCGTGTGCCCATGCCGCCCGCAAGCAGCACCGCGCCGACATGCCCCGCACGCAGCTCCGCCATGCCCGCATCAAAGAATTCATCTCCGCGAGTGCGTATTTCCGCAAGCTCCGTAACACCGATCGGAGTGATTCTGCCGCGTTTTTCAGGCTGTTTATTCGTGCTGACAACGGAAAAATCGATCTGCTCGATTTGATTGAGCAATGCGGCGCGCTGCGCTTCATCAAGCTCATCATAATATTTAAGCAGGTGCTGCTGCCCGAAACTTGCAAGTTTTGCATATGCCTCCGCATATCCGTATACATTTTTTCCGTTTGGAATGCTCATATTTTTCTTCCTCCCTTTTGTAATTGATTTGCGATTGATTCAATAACCGGCGGAAAAAGCCGCATAATGCCCGCCGCCGCACATCTTATTCGACGGGCGACGGCGGTTTGTTCGTTTGTTGATTTAATTATTTCTTTTTGGGCAGACTGTGACAGCAAAGACCTTCCCGATCATGCGCCGCTTCCGCAATAACCTCGCTGACGGTGGGATGCGGATGAATGGTTTCGGCAATTGTTTCAACCGAGGCACCGACTTTAAGCGCAAGAGCAAGCTCCGCTATCATATCCGTTGCGCGGGGACCCATGAGCTGTGCGCCGATGAGATTTCCGTCCGCATCAGAAATCAGCTTTGCAATGCCGAGAGCTTCGCCCATTATCATTGCTCTGCCGTTGCCTGCAACATTGAAGCTGCCGATTTTGTATTCAATGCCCTGCTGCTTTGCTTTTTCTTCGCCGATGCCGACAAATGCAATTTCGGGAGCTGTATAAATGCAGGAAGGAACAACCGAATAATCCATCTTTACACTCTTCTGCCCGCATGCATTCGCCGCAGCTGCAAGGCCCTGTGCGCTTGCAACATGCGCAAGCTGAATCTTGCCGGTTATATCGCCGATCGCATAGATGTTTTCGATATTTGTGCGGCAATAATCGTCGATGTTCACAAACGCGCGGTTCATTTCGATTCCGACATTTTCAAGCCCGATGTTTGCCGTCATTGCGCGGCGGCCGACGGCAACAACGCAGCAGCCTCCCTCGGCTGTTTTTTCAGCTCCGTTGAGTTCGTACGTTACGGTGACTCTTTCGCCGCCGTTGATGCCTGTTACCTTGGCATTGTTGATAACAGTAACTTTTTTGCGTTTGAGTACCCTTGTTGAAAGCATTTTAACGATGTCGGCATCCACGCCCGGAAGTATGCTCGGCATCATTTCAATAACGGTTACGGGCTTTCCGAGAGAGGCAAACAACGTTGCAAACTCTATGCCGATAACACCGCCGCCTATAATAACAAAGCTGTCCGGAAGCTCTGTCATTGAAAGCACTTCGTCGGAAGTTACGACATTTTCGCCGTCAATACCGGGAATCGGGGGACGCGCAGGCGCACTTCCCGTTGCAAGAATCAGCTTGTCGAACGTGATTTTTTCGCCGTCAACATCGAGAGTGTGCTCGTCAACAAGCTTTCCGAAGCCGTTTATGACCTTCACTCCGTGCGCTTTTTCAAGCCCCGCAATGCCCTTGCGCAGGCCTGCAACAACAGAATCCTTGTATTCGGCAAGCTTTGCAAAATCAAACCCGACCTCACCGGTTGTTACACCGCAGGACGCAGCATTCAGCGCCGACTGATAAACTTCCGCACCGTGCAGCAGTGCTTTTGTGGGAATGCAGCCGCGGTTCAAACATGTTCCGCCCAGATCGCGCGCCTCAACAAGCGCCGTGTTTTTGCCGTATTGTGCGCAGCGTATAGCCGCTTCATAACCGCCCGGGCCCGCGCCCAGAACAACGATATCATAATTGTATTCGCTCATTATTTATATTCCTTATCCTTTTTGGCAGCGTACCGCCGTGTTTATCCAAAGTATACCACAAACGGAAAGATTTTTCAATCCTGCCGTGACTTTTGACGCATTCTGTTTTTTTAAGCAGCATCACTTTTCACTTGCCGAAAGCCGCGATTTGTGCTATATTATAGCGGGTTGATACGGCATTATGCGCCGGTTTGCGGCCGATGCGGTGACCCGGGAACGGAGTTTGGCAGCATGAACACGGAATTTTTCAATGCAGCAACACAAAAAGAGAACGGAACAAACGTGTGCGGGCGAATCATTCGCGCGGGCGGGCTTGTTGCGTTTCCGACCGAAACCGTATACGGACTCGGTGCAAACGGGCTTGACGGCTGTGCTGTGGAAAAGATTTTTGCTGCAAAGGGGCGCCCCGGAGACAACCCGCTCATTCTTCATATTGCAAAAAAAAGCGACCTCAAACAGCTTTGGAAACATGTTCCGGACAAGGCGCGGCAGCTTGCGGATGCATTCTGGCCGGGTCCGCTCACCATGGTCTATCTCAAAAGCGACATTGTTCCTCCGCAGGTCACGGCGGGGCTTTCCACCGTTGCAGTGCGTATGCCGGAGCATAAGACCGCACTTGCGCTGATTCGTGCGGCCGGCGTTCCGATTGCGGCACCGAGCGCGAACCTTTCCGGAAAACCGAGCCCGACCTGCGCTCAGCATGTTCTGGATGACCTTGACGGATGCATTGATGCAATTATTGACGGCGGGGATTGCAGAGTCGGCGTTGAATCCACGGTGCTTTCCCTTGTCGGCACACCGACGGTGCTTCGCCCCGGCGGAGTCACAAGAGAGATGCTTGAAAGCGTCATCGGGCATGTTGATATTGCTCATGCGGTGCTCAACCCGTTAAAAAACGGAGAAACCGCCGCTTCACCCGGCATGAAATACAAGCATTATGCGCCCGAATGCGATGTTGTCATCGCTGACGGCGGCAATGACTGCAAAAAAACCGCCTCCATCGCCTGCCGTGAATACACCCGCGCAGAGCTTTCGGGCAAAAAATGCATCATACTCGCAACGGAACAAACCAAATCCCGCTATTCGGGAAAGCGGCATGTCGTTATCGGCGACAGGACTCAACCGCAGACGCTGTGCGCTGCCCTTTTTCGTGAACTTCGAAACGAATCGCGCGGCATGGATTTGATAATTGCGGAAAGTGTCCCCGCCGAGGCTCAGGGGCTTGCATACATGAATCGTCTGCTCCGCGCCGCCGGGTTTACGGTTATTTCCGAATGACCGCTGCGATATGCCAACGACTTTTCGGCTGCGTTCGAAGCCGTTTGGATGCCGTCGGTGTTTACGGAGTTTATTCTTGCTCAATCACAAAAATTTTTAATATTTTTTTAAAGACTTTACGGAAAGGATTTCCCGCGCACCGCACGGGACAATAAAAAAATGAAAATTGCAATTGCATCCGACCACGGCGGATACGCACTCAAGAACGAGCTTTTGCCCTATATTACCGAACTTGGTCACGAATTCAGGGATTTCGGCTGTTATTCAACCGACAGTATGGATTATCCCGACATCGCATTTCCCGCCGCAGAAGCTGTTGCCTCCGGCGAGTTTGACCGCGGAATCCTCATCTGCGGCACCGGCATCGGTGTTTCTATCTGCGCAAACAAGGTTCGCGGCATTCGCTGCGCACTCTGCGGAGATGTTCTTTCCGCGGAACTGACCCGTCAGCATAATGATTCCAACATGCTTGCAATGGGCGGAAGGATCATCGGCATTGAAACCGCAAAGGCGATCGTCAAAACATGGCTCTGCACCGAATTTGCCGGCGGCAGGCACGAACGCCGCATCGGCAAAATTTCCGATTACGAATGCAGATAAAAGCTTCTTGCTTGATTTCAACTTATTTAATAAATAATTTTACAAAGGGGTATTAACAATGAAAAACTACATGGAAAACGTTGTCGTTATCGACCATCCTCTCGTTCAGCACAAGCTCACCCTCATGAGGGACAAAAACACCGGCACAAAGGATTTCCGTATGCTGCTCAACGAGCTGTCCACGCTCATGGCATATGAAGTCACCCGTGACCTTCCCATGGAGGAAGTCGACATTGAAACTCCCGTTGCATCAATGCGCGCAAGAGTGCTTGCAGGACGCAAACTCGGCATCGTTCCCATTCTCCGCGCCGGTCTCGGCATGGCAGAGGGCGTCATGGAGCTGATTCCCGCCGCAAAAGTCGGACATATCGGGCTTTATCGCGACCCCGAGACGCTCAAGCCTGTCAGCTATTACTGCAAGCTGCCCGGTGACACCTCCGAGCGCGATATGATCGTTGTTGACCCCATGCTTGCAACCGGCGGCTCCGCTGCCGAGGGTATTCGCATCGTCAAGGAAGCAGGCTGCAAAACCGTTCGCCTGATGTGCCTTGTTGCCGCTCCCGAGGGCATTGAAATGCTGCATAAGCTGCACCCCGATGTTGTCATCTACACCGCTGCGGTTGACAGCCACCTCAACGATCACGGCTATATCGTTCCCGGTCTCGGTGATGCCGGCGATAGGATTTTCGGAACGAAATAAGTCCGCATTTTGAATCACCGATTGTATTATAATGGCTGATGCATAATTATGAAAATGCATCAGCCAAGTTAAGGTTTGCAAATGCCTATGAATCAAATTTAATTTTGTTTTTGACAATAGAAGGATTTCTTGAATGAAATTACCCAAAATGAATAGGAAATATAAATTATTTCTTTACAATTTCATTAAAAATGATGGGCTATATTGTCTTATTGCATTATTCGTTTTAGCTGTTATATATTTTTATGTGCTGTTATTCGGCAAGTCTAAAATTGAATTATTTGACTGGACAATATTTTTCTCACTTATTGCTACGGGCATTCTCAATTGGTTTGCTATTGTTTTAAAGAAAAAATTATTGAATTCATTAGAGGACGGTGCAAAATTATGTGAAAATTATGATTTGTTACTAAATCAATATGTTTCCACAGACGATGAACAAGGTGTTTTTTTAACTTATAACAATTCGAAAGCGTCTTCCTCAAATTTAAAGAAAATAGCAAAGTTAAAAAGCGTTAAACAAAAAAATAATATTGTATTTCCGATTATTGTATGTGCAAAGTTGAATAAAGTATCCATTAGCTCCATTATTATTCGTGACAGAGCAAGCACAATATACGAGCCTCCAGAAATTATTACCAAATATTACGGTGAATTGTTGTCTGCTCATGAAACTTCATCTATATACAATCAGCTCTGCATCAGAGTTGATGACTGGCATATGGATAATAACGTTTTTACATTGCATACAAGCAGAACTACTTACTTCCATTCACTGGTAACTAACCGCGCAATGGATTATCAATTCAATGGATTATCAGTTAGAAGCTTGTTTGAGTATGGACCCTTTATAAGTACGCTTTCCGAATCCAAGCTTTCAAACCATTTGGGATTTAATGGTTTTATTTCTTCCAGCGATTCATTTATCATACTTATTCTCAGAAGCAAAAAGTTATCCATAGGAAAAAACACTTGGGGTTGCAGTGTCAATGCTTCAGTAAAAGCCAAGTATGCTCTTGGCAAGAATAAAGAGATGACAACCAATGGACTGATAGATTGCATTAATATGGAGATACAGGATGAATTAAAAATTCCTGTTCAATGCGTTTCTGATGTACAATTCATTTCGGCTTACCGTGATATTGTTGAAGGCGGGAAACCTCAGCTCCTTTTCTATGCAAAAGCAAAAGATTCGCTTAGTGAAATTATATCACGTTTTCGATTATCTTCTAAAAAGTCTGCGATGCAGAATGCAATCTGGCCTCTTGAAGATGGAAAGGTGCTGCTCAGTATAAGTGAAGATGAGTTACTTCAAGGTAAAATGGCCCTTTTCCCTTCGATGATGGTACGTAACGGTAGAATCTACAAAATGTTGCCGTCGGTTTCCGGTTCATTAGCCATGCTAATAGATTTTTTGCATGAAAAAAACTCTGCATCGGCTTAAACAAACCAAACGGGACTGCTGCATTCACCGCAGCGGCCCCGTTATTTTTTTACCAAAACAGCTTAACACGTTCTGTTCAATTATCGGTTGATTTATCGGTTGATTCCGACCGATATGCGGACAGTGTTCACTCTTCGTCAGACTCTTCGATGCGCTTAATATCGGCACCGAGGGCGCGGAGCTTATATTCGAGTTTTTCGTATCCCCTGTCGATATAATAGATATTTCGCACACGGGCAGTTCCTTCCGCCATCAGAGCCGCAACTATCATTGCCGCACCCGCACGCAGGTCGGAAGCATAGATATCGGTGCCGTAGAGCTTATCAACGCCGATCACGGTTGCGGTTCTGCCGTTCACGATTATGTTCGCACCCATGCGGTTGAGCTCGCGAACATGGTTAAACCTGTCCTCAAACAGATTCTCCGTAATGAAGCTGTTGCCCTGTGCAACCGCCAGCAATGCGGTCATCGGCTGCTGCAAATCCGTCGGAAAACCGGGATACGGCAGAGTTTTGATATTCACCGCACGCGGGCGGGAGTTTGAAATTATCTGCATGTAAAAATCGTTGCCGTTATCCCCTTCAATGACCTCCACTCCGCATTCCATAAGCTTTGCGGAAATTGCCTCAAGGTGCGCAGGTATGACGTTGTTAATCACAACATTTCCCTGTGTTGCGGCAGCGGCAATCATGAAAGTACCCGCTTCGATTTGGTCGGGTATTATCGCATAGGTGCAGCCGTGCAGCGCATCGCAGCCCGTTATGCGGATGACATTCGTTCCCGCACCGCGAATGTTTGCTCCCATGGTATTGAGAAAATTCGCCACGTCAACAACATGGGGTTCGCGTGCGGCGTTGTTTATCACGGTTTTGCCCTCTGCACGACATGCGGCAAGCATAATGTTTATCGTTGCACCGACGCTTGCCATATCAAGATAAATCTCCGCACCGCGAAGCTTGTCGGCCGAAGCGGTAACTATGCCGAAGCGATCCTGCACATTTGCTCCGAGAGCGCGCATTCCGTTGATATGATAATCCATGGGACGCTGCCCGATCGCACACCCGCCCGGCTGAGCAATTTCGGCGCGGCGGAATTTTCCGAGCAGCGCACCGAGCATGTAATACGATGCACGCAGCTTGGCCGCCCTTTCGTTTGTTACGCTGTGGGTCTTTATTGTTCGCGGATCGATAACAACAACGCCCGGAGCGGGGCGTGTAATCGCTGCACCCATTGAACTCAAAATCTCCGTGATTCGATGAACATCCTCTATATCGGGCAGGTTTTCGATTCTGCAAGGTTCATCTGCCATTATCGATGCGCATATTATCGGCAGTGCAGCGTTCTTTGCGCCGCTCACGGTCACGCTGCCGCGAAGCGGAATTCCGCCGCGAATTTCAAAAAAAGCCATATAAACTCCGTATTATATAAATTTAATAATTCAAAAAGTAATTTTATACTGCAACCCGCAAAATAACGCTCCCTTTTCGAATTCGGAAAAAGGAACAAACGCACAGCTGCATCCGAAACGCAAACTGAGTTTGTTTTGCATATTCCCGGAGGCAGTTTATTCTTCAATGCGGAATTGCAGTCACATTTTGATTTTAACACAGGCGGCAGAGTTTGGCAACCCGCATAAAAGCAAAATTTGTTCTGTCAACGGTTCAAAACACTGTTTCCGCATTGAAAAAGCATGGTCACATGCTGTTCATTCACTGCATAAGCCCGCTTATATAGGCTTTCGGGTCGCACGGAACCCCGTTTGCATAAATTCCGAAATGTATTCCGTCCGCACCCGCCGTGCCGATTATGTCGCCCGCTGCAACGGTTGTTCCGACGGAAACATGCGCCTTTTCAAGCCCTGCATAAACGGTTGCAAAACCGTTTTCGTGACGAACATACACGGTCAAACCCATGCTGCCGCGCTCAAGCACCGCAACAACGGTTCCTGCTGCCGCTGCCTTGCAGTTTTCGCCTCTGTTCGCCGCAAAATCCACGCCCTCATGCATACTGCCGTTGAGCAGTCCGAAAAAGCGCACAACAGCAGCATCAACGGGCCTTGCAAATGCAATACCCGAAGCAGGGTATTCACCCGTTGTTATTCCGTTTGCTGCCGGGCACGGTCTTGTTCCGATGATAACGGTTTCTTTCAGCGGCAGGTCAAGATACTCGCTCTCAAGCATTCGGCTGCTTTGAAGCGTGCCGTTAATATAAATGTATTCATAAGCACTCATTTTTTTGCCGTTCCGTCCGTATTCGGCAACAAAGCGGGTCCCGCAGTAAAAATCGCTGCTGTTAACCGTCGATACCTCATACGGAATCGTTACAAATTCATGCTCAATAAGCCTGCTTTGAACCCTTAGCGGCGTGCTGCCGCCTGTCAGAAACGCAAATGCCTCATCATAGGGCATGACCGCCGCATTTTCGTCCGCCTCAGCAAAACCGATTTCATTCAAAAACGATGTGACCGCTCCGCTTTTGTTCACAAAACCATCGAAATATGTACGCACGGCTTCAATAAGCTCCTCCGCCGCGCTGCCGCTTGCAAGCGTTGCGATCGGGCTGCCGTCCGCAATGACGGTCGTTTTAACGTGCGCCAAAGTTTCACCCTGCGGGAACGGCGTATCCGAAACCTCTTCTGTCGGTTCAACGGTAAAGCCGCGATTTTCTCCGTCGCCGTTCTTATCAAACGTCGCGGCGTTTTCCTTCCCTGCATCCGTAGTATCATCCGTCGCAGGCACGGAAGCACTGCCGTACCGCTCCGCCCCCGTTCTGCCGAGCAATATCAAAGCAACAGCGGCGACTTCAGCAAACACCGCGCATATTATGAAAGAAATAACGCTGTGTTTCCTGTATGCTTCGTTGTTTTTTTCTTTACCTCGCATGTCCGAAGCATCCGATGCATTGAAGTTTATTTTCCCCCCATTGACATCCGCACCGGACTCCCCATTGACATCCGCACCGGACTCCTCATTGCCGTCCGCACCGGACTCCACATTGCCGTCCGCACCGGACAGGCGGAACCTTTCGGAAGCAGCCTTTTTAAGTTTTCTTGGTTTATTCCTTGCCATGCTGATATTATAAACCCCGAGTGCGCGGACAGCAATGCTGATTTTTTAATAATTTGTGACAAATTTCACGTTTTTTTGCAGACTGACGCAAACTCGGCGGATTGCGGAAGCCCTCCTGCGCGAAAGACGGATACACCGCCGCTACCCCGCCTTTTTCTTTCGTCCCGAAGTGACGAAATTACTTAAAAAGTGTTGCAAATTTTTATGTTGTTTGTTATAATAGCAGTGATACCGGCAATGAAGGACAACACTCCTCGTCGGGCGGCGTCCCGGCTTGGTTTTTATTTGCACTATCGGGCGTAAACTTTATTCAATCTACGGATCGCAGCATTTTGCCTGCGGCTGCCTATTGGTCTTTGTTTATGTAAAAATCGCATATGAAATTTATTTTTTACGCGTTCGATACCGTGTGGTTATTTTGTTGCACTGCCCTTTCGGCAGGTTTGTTGTTTTCGGTCTGTCGGTTTAAGGGAGTTTTGATTTCGAGATCTTTCCCGCAGAGTGAATCATTCAAAGCATTCCCGCACTATGTAAGCGCATATTTTGCTTTGCGCAAAGGAGGGTTTATTTGCTCAACATTTTCAGGTCGCTTGCCCGTTCAAAACGGGCAATGGTATTCGTTGATTACGAATACTGGTTTTATTCGTACAAAAACAAATATAATCTTCGTCCCGATACAGCCGCATGGCGTGCCGAGCTCGAAAAGCAGTTCGACATTGAAGATATTATGATTTTTGCCGATTTTTCATCCCCCGGCATCGGTGAGGAGCTTGCAAAGCTGCGCAACATCACCAACACCATTATCGAAACCGGCACGGCAACGCAGTATCGCAAAAAAGATATGACGGATTTTGTTATGCTTGATTATATTTATCAGAACGTAACATCCAGAAACGATGTCGGCACCTATATTATCTTCACCGGAGACGGTCATTTTCAGTCCGTTGTCAAATATCTTGTGCAGAAAAGGCACAAAAAAGTTGTTGTTTACGGTGTGACGGACACGTTCAGCAAACGGCTTCAGGGTGTTGCAAGCGACATTCGCCTGCTTCCCGATGAGGAGGAGCTTAACAACTCCTATATGCGCATGATAGTTAACAACCTTGCGCACGTTGAAACAAAAGCCAATATCATTCCGACGTTTTGGGGTACCATTGAAGCGGTGTCAAAGCGAAACAATGTTCCCGACGACAGGGTAAAAGCCACACTTTTGCGCATGATGGCAAACGGATACGTTTTCCAAAAAGATTTTTCAATCAATTCAAGCAAGCAGGTGCGCATCGTTGCCGCCGATTGGAAAAAAATCAAAGCAGCCGGCCTTTACGACGAAGGCTGAAAACAACCGGCTGAAAATTAAACCCGCAGGAGCCGCTTCCGCCGAATTTGCGCAGCGGCTCCTTTATTTATTCAAACTATCGTCGGTTTATTGCTTATTTCGTTTTTTTTGCTTCACCAAAGTTGTGTATTGCAGCGGAGAGAGTTCTTCCGCCGCTTCAAGTTCCGCATTGTTTTGCGGAGCGGTCGGCATCATGCCCGTTGTTTCGTTTGCCGAAGCTGTTGCATTCCCCGCATCAATACCAAAATTCTGTCCGCAGAAATCCGCATCCTGCATTTTAGGCATTTTCCGTTCGGAATTGTTCTTATCATTTTTCATCTCTTTTTTCATCTCTTTTTTCATCGGATTCACCTCTTTTTTGTTTGCTGCCGAATAAACATTGTTTTTCCGAAAAAACATTGAGTTTGCACAATTTTTTTCGAATCCAACGGTTCGACTCGGCGCGTTTTCGTCCTTCCGTATGTATTGTTTGTGTAAAATATTGAAAAAATTCTTGATAAATACTTGAAATTTCGGGAAGAATTATGTATAATACGTTGTTGTACCAAGTGTGTATAAAAAAGAAAACACGGAGGATTCATTATGTCCCACAAATATGTGTACCTCTTCAATGAGGGCAACGCAACCATGAGGAACCTTCTGGGCGGCAAAGGTGCCAACCTTGCCGAAATGACCGGTCTCGGTCTGCCCGTTCCTTATGGCTTCACAGTTTCAACCGAAGCCTGCACCCGTTACTATGAGGACGGCCGCACAATCTCCGATGACATCATCGAGCAGATAAAAGCAGCTCTTGCCGTTACCGAAGAAAAGGCGGGCAAAAAATTCGGCAGCACCGAAAACCCCTTCCTCGTTTCCGTTCGTTCCGGCGCACGTGCAAGCATGCCCGGCATGATGGACACGATCCTCAACCTCGGTCTGAACGACGAAACCGTTGTTGCTCTTGCAAACCTGACCGGCAACGAGCGTTTTGCATATGACAGCTATCGCCGTTTCATTCAGATGTTCTCCGACGTCGTTATGGAAGTTGAAAAAGCAAAGTTCGACGTGATTTTCGACGGCGCAAAGAAAAAATACAATTGCGAACTTGACACCGACCTTACTGCCGACAACCTTAAGGAAATCGTTGAAGCATACAAAGCCATGTTTAAACAGGTCAAGGGATTTGACTTCCCGCAGGAACCCATGACTCAGCTTCTCGAAGCTGTCAAGGCAGTTTTCCGCAGCTGGGATAACCCCCGCGCAATTATCTACCGCCGCATGAACGATATCCCCTCCGATTGGGGCACCGCGGTCAACGTTCAGAGCATGGTATTCGGCAACATGGGCAACGACAGCGGTACCGGTGTTGCATTCACCCGCAACCCCTCCACCGGCGAAAAGAAACTCTACGGCGAGTATCTCATGAACGCACAGGGCGAGGACGTTGTTGCAGGCATCCGCACTCCCGAACCCATCGACCACCTCAGGCAGACCAACGAAGCCGTTTACAACGAATTCGTAAGAACGGCCGAAACTCTTGAAAAACACTATCGCGACATGCAGGATATGGAGTTCACTATTGAACGCGGCAAGCTCTTCATGCTCCAGACCCGCAACGGCAAGCGCACCGCAGCGGCAGCTCTTCAGATCGCTGTTGACCTTGTGAACGAAGGTATGCGCACCCGCGAAGAAGCGATTGCAATGATCGACCCCAAGAGCCTTGACGCTCTGCTTCATCCCACCTTTGACGCCGCCGCACTTAAGGCAGCAAAGGCAATGGCAACCGGTCTTGCCGCATCCCCCGGTGCAGCATGCGGCATGGTCTACTTCTCGGCAGACGATGCAAAGCGCGCAAGCGAAGCGGGCCACAAAGTTATCCTTGCCCGCAAAGAAACCAGCCCCGAGGACATCGAGGGCATGACCGCTTCCGAGGGCATCCTCACCGCTTTCGGCGGCATGACCAGCCACGCTGCGGTTGTTGCAAGACAGCTCGGCACCTGCTGCGTCTCCGGCTGCAAGGAAATCGTTATCGACGAACCCGCAAAGACGCTCACCTTCACCGACGGCACCGTTCTTCACGAAGGCGACTGGATGAGTCTTGACGGCTCAACCGGCAAAGTTTACGCCGAAGCGATCCGCACCGTCCCCGCCGAACTTTCCGGCAATTTCGCAACCATTATGGAATGGGCGGATGCAATTCGCACCCTTAAGATCCGCACCAATGCGGACTCCCCCGCACAGGCTGAAATGGCAGTCAAGTTCGGCGCAGAGGGCATCGGTCTCTGCCGCACCGAGCATATGTTCTTTGACGAAGCACGAATCCCCGCAATGCGCGAGATGATCGTTTCAAAGAATGCGGATGAGCGCAAGGCTGCTCTTGCAAAAATTCTGCCCATGCAGCGTGAAGACTTCAAGGGCATCTACAAGGCAATGCAGGGTCGTCCCGTTACGATCCGCTTCCTGGATCCGCCCCTCCATGAGTTCCTTCCCACCAAGGACGAGGAGATCGCCGCTCTTGCAAGCAACATGGGCATCACCTTTGATGAGCTCAAAAAGACCGTTGTCAGCCTGCACGAGAGCAACCCCATGATGGGCCACCGCGGCTGCCGTCTGTCCGTTACTTACCCCGAAATTGCGGAAATGCAGACCCGTGCCGTTATTGAAGCTGCAATCGAGGTTCGTCAGGAAACCGGGCTTGAAATCATCCCCGAAATCATGATTCCCCTTGTCGGCGAAACCCGTGAGCTTGCATATGTTAAGAGCTTCGTTGTTGAAACCGCAAAGAAGGTCATGGAAGAAAAGGGCATGGAAATCCCCTACCTTGTCGGCACCATGATCGAAATCCCCCGCGCCGCTCTCACTGCGGACGAAGTTGCAACCGAGGCGGAATTCTTCAGTTTCGGCACCAACGACCTTACCCAGATGACTTTCGGCTTCAGCCGCGACGATGCCGGGAAGTTCCTTGATGACTATTATAAGAAGAAAATCTTCGAGAGCGATCCCTTTGCACGCGTTGATCAAAACGGCGTAGGCAAACTTGTCAAGATGGCTGTTGAGCTCGGCAAGCAGACCCGTCCCAACATCAAGCTTGGCGTTTGCGGCGAACACGGCGGTGATCCCTCCAGCATCGAGTTCTTCCACAAAGTTGGTCTTCAGTATGTTTCCTGTTCACCCTTCCGCGTACCCATTGCAAGGCTTGCGGCAGCACAGGCAAAGCTGAACAACAACTGATTCAACCCACCTAACCCATTAACTTTTCCCGCGCAGCTGCCGATGCTTAAATGATTCGGCGGCTGCACGGTGCAGACATCAAATAAGGACGGCAGAAATTCGGAATTGTTCCGTTTCTGCCGTCCTTTGATCATCATATTCATGCGCACTGCTTAATATACACTGCTGTCAAAGCATTCCCATTTCATTTTCCTGATGCACCGTTATGCTCATGCCGTGTGCTCATCCAAAATGCTTTTCAGTGCAGCCATTGAACTTGTATGACTTCTTGCAACGCGAAGGTTCTTTCGTTTCGCCTGCCCGGAGGCAATCTGAAGCATTTTATGAGACATTGTGCTTGTGAAAAGCACGACCAAATCCGGTGTGCCGAAGTTCTGAATTCCTTTATCCGTTTCAATATAAACCTTTGCTTTACATGAATATGATTTGCAAAGCTGCTCATATTGCCTTATCATGCGCTCATTTCCGCCGACGATAACAACGCTCATTTTCTTTCCCTTTCTCCTGTTCGTTATTTTTAACGTTTCGCTTTAATCTTCAATTTCTTTCCGTGCCGTTTTCAATTCCGACCGTTTTGCTTTTAGTTAGCCTATGCTAACTTCAGTTCTAAAAATAAAACTCTCTGCCGGTACTTTCACAGCAATACGGATATGCTTCTCCGTAGGGGCTGAAGTGCTGAAAAGCATATCCGTTCTGTTTCGACCTTTTTCAGTCTTTATGCAGAATGCCTGCAAACAGTCCGCGCCTGCCTTCAATGATTTTTGTCGAGGCGGAGATGAATTCATAACCTGTCTCTTCAATTGCGCGCTTAAGCGCAGCTGCATCGGGTTCTGTTTCGGACTCGATCACCGTTTCACCTTTTGAGTGCGATGATTTCACTTTCTTAACGTTAAAATTCCTTCTTATTGCATCATTGATATGCGCTTCACACATTCCGCACATCATTCCATCGATTTTTACAACGGTTCTGAACATTTTTTCTCCTTTCCGCAAAGCTGTTTCCGTAAATTCGGCCGGCATTTTTCCTGCTTGCACCGGTTTGCGGCCGACTGATTATTTTTTATGGCAGGAGCCTGCCATCGGACAATGGGCGCACTTGCAGCCGCAGGAGGACTTGCCTTTTCTTTTGTCTTTAACAAGGCTCACAATGATAAGAGCCACAACAGCGGCAAGCACAAGGCAGATAATAATCGTTGAAAGATTCCGAGCTATCCAATTGAACATATGACCTTCTCCTTTCATGCTTCTGTTTTCGTGAAAAATAAAATCGGTTTTTGCTTATTTTATTCCCGAATTTGCCCGGGAGATGCGGAGGCAATGCATTGCGCACCGCCGTCCGCATCGTCATCCGGGTTGGGGGAATTCATTCGTCGAACCGCATCGTATTGCCGAACACTGTTCGACTCAAGCCAATGCTAACGTTTTGATTTATCCAATCTTAACGTTCTTGGTAAGTTTTGTTGCCTCTTTATAGGGGCGGGCGAGCATGTAGATAATGCCGGCAAGTGCAGCAACAGCAAAGATGAGGCCGACAACATGTACATTACCCGTGAACAGGCAGCCGAACTGATAGATCATCAGAGAGATGATGTACGCAAATCCGCACTGGTATGCAACTGCGAACCAAGTCCATTTCGGGCTGTTCATTTCGCGCTTTATTGCGCCGATTGCCGCAAAGCAAGGTGCACAGAGCAGGTTGAACACCAGGAACGAATATGCCTGAATGCCGTTGAAAACATGTGCAAGGGTCGCATAAACGGGACCTTCTGCGCCGTAAAGAATGCCCATCGTGCCAACGATGTTTTCCTTTGCAACAAGGCCGGTGATGGATGCAACCGCTGCCTGCCATTCGCCCCAGCCGAGGGGTTTGAAAATCCAGGCGATCGCATTGCCGACTGCCGCAAGAATGGACTTGTCAAGCTCGTCTTCCGCAAGCATTCTGAACCCGTCGGAAGTAAATCCGAAGTAGGAGGTAAACCAAACGAGTATCGTGGACAGAAGAATGATCGTGCCCGCTTTCTTGATGAAGGACCAGCCGCGCTCCCAAGTGGAACGGAGAACGTTGCTGACAGTGGGAAGATGATATGCGGGAAGCTCCATTACGAAGGGAGCCGGTTCGCCCGCGAACATCTTGGTTTTCTTCAGCATGATACCGGAAATTATGATTGCCGCCATGCCGATGAAATATGCACTTGTTGCAACCCAGGCTGAACCGCCGAAGATTGCGCCTGAGATCATTGCAATAAAGGGAACCTTTGCACCGCAGGGGATGAACGTTGTGGTCATGATGGTCATGCGGCGGTCACGTTCGTTTTCAATCGTTCTGGATGCCATAATACCGGGAATGCCGCAGCCCGTGCCGATGAGCATCGGGATGAAGGATTTGCCGGAAAGACCGAATTTGCGGAAAATTCTGTCAAGGACGAATGCGATACGTGCCATATAACCGCAGCCTTCAAGGATAGCGAGCAGCAGGAACAGAACAAGCATCTGCGGAACAAAGCCGAGAACAGCACCGACACCTGCAACTATACCGTCGTTGATAAGGCCTGCAAGCCAATCGGCTGCGCCTGCTTTTTCAAGACCTTCGCCCACAAGCACGGGAATACCCTTTACCCAAACGCCGTATGCGGCGGGATCGGGTTCATCGAATCCGTTTTCCTTAAGGTATTTAACGGCATCAACATAAGTCATGCCGATGGTTTCATCTTCCTTTGCGTCTTTGGGGATCGTGGAATAATAAACGGTCATTTCGTTTACCGCAAGAGTTTCCGCATCCTCAACGCCGATGGTTGCGGTTGCGTTCTCGCTCTCGGGCTTGTATGCTTCGAGTTCGGCAAGCACTTTGTCGGCATCGAAATCTTCGGCTTCAGTGTCGAAATCAACAAATGCGCCGGCAGCGTTCATTGCGTTGCTGTAATTTTCGGCAGTTTCGTTATATGCCTTTGAGCCGATGCCGAACAGATGCCAGCCGTCGCCGAACAGTCCGTCGTTTGCCCAATCCGTTGCCGCGCTGCCGACTGTTACCATTGAAATATAGTAAACAAGGAACATTACTGCAGCGAAGATGGGGAGACCCAGCCAGCGGTTGGTCACGATTTTGTCGATCTTATCGGAAGTCGAAAGCTTGCCCGTGTTTTTCTTTTTGTAGCAAGCTTTGATAATCGAACCGATGTAGATATAACGTTCGTTCGTGATAATGGATTCGGAATCGTCATCCATTTCCTTCTCTACCGCCTCGATATCCTTATTGATATGCTCCATAACCTTAGGATCGATATTCAGATTTTCGAGCACCTTGTCGTCGCGTTCAAAAATCTTCACGGCGTACCAACGCTGCTGCTCCTCGGGCAGTCCGTGAACAGCTGCTTCCTCGATATGTGCAAGCGCATGTTCAACAGGGCCTGCGAAGGTGTGCATGGGAACGGTTTTGCTGTTCTTTGCTGCATCGATTGCCGCTTCCGCAGCTTCCGCAATGCCGGTTCCGCGCAAAGCGGAAATTTCAACGACTTTGCAGCCAAGCTGACGCGAAAGTTCGGCAACATTGATTTTGTCGCCGTTCTTGCGAACAAGGTCGATCATGTTGATTGCAACAACAACCGGAATACCAAGCTCCGTAAGCTGAGTTGTAAGATACAGGTTGCGCTCCAGATTCGTGCCGTCAATGATGTTCAGTATCGCATCGGGACGCTCGCCGATAAGGTAGTTGCGCGCAACGACCTCTTCAAGGGTGTATGGTGAAAGTGAATAAATACCGGGAAGGTCGGTGATGATAACTCCGTCATGTTTTTTAAGTTTACCTTCTTTTTTTTCAACCGTGACACCCGGCCAGTTTCCGACGAACTGATTCGAGCCGGTCAATGCATTGAACAGCGTTGTTTTGCCGCTGTTGGGGTTGCCCGCAAGGGCGATTCTCAAATTCATTTTATCCTCCTTATCCGTCATACGGTTATATTTTTTCCGTTCTGCCGCCGAAAGCCGAAATGCACCTTTCGGCGAAGCATTGTTAGCTTTGGCTAACCTTTTGTTCCGAATAATACGGGGTTTCCCCCGCATATTTTTCGGTTTATTCGATTTCGATCATTTCAGCGTCCGCCTTGCGGAGTGAAAGCTCATAACCGCGCACCGTGACTTCAATGGGGTCGCCCAGCGGTGCCACCTTGCGAACATAGACCTCAACCCCCTTGGTGATGCCCATGTCCATGATGCGGCGTTTTACGGCACCCTCACCGTGCAGCTTTACAACCTTTACGGTGTCTCCGATTTTTGCCTGTCTGAGTGTATTCATGATTATTCCTCCCGACTTTATTTTTATATTTTATCTTTAATTTTTCATTCACATTCGCAGCATCGCCGTTTGCAAACCGCAAAAATTTGCGGGCCGCAAAAGGTTGCGGTTTTTCCGCATCAGACCATTATGCGGCGTGCCATTTCTTCACTTATTGCAACACGCGACTCCTTGACGTTCACAATAACGTTTCCGCCGAGCGCATTCACGACAGTAACGCTTCCGCCGACAACAAAGCCGAGATCCTCAAGATGTTTTTTAATCTCCGGACTGCCGCCGATCTTCTTTATCGTGTTCTCCTCGCCGATTCCGGCCAACATTAACGGCATCATATCATTACTCCTTGCTCAATAACACGAATTTCAAATTAGCTTTTGCTAACTTTCTGTTCAAAAAAATTAGCTCTTGCTAACTTGATTCGTCTAAAAATAATTAGCTCTCGCTAACCGAGACATATCATACAACCGCACTCGGAATTTGTCAACCCCTTTTTTCAAAAAAACTCAAAAATTTTTGCTTATTTTGCACAAATCGACAGTGCGGCCGTTCACAATGCGGCATGTCCGTTTTCGGCTTCCGCTGCCTTCCGATATGTTGTTTCACTCCAAGCGTACCGTACTCCTTATGCAGTGCCGTCTCCGAACAATGTTTCGGCATCGAACGCATTTTTTACAATACAAAGCTTCCGTTATTGTTTGTATTACATTTATTTGCAGAAGCTGTACTGTTTTATGTACCGAAAGTGCTTTGTTTTGTGTTGACACCGTATATTTCGGGCGGTATAATACAATTGTAAAAGCACCGAAGCTTTTTTATCGTAACCCCTCATGCAGAAGCCGGCGGAAACCTCACCCGCCGGCTTTTGTTCCGCTTTGTCCGCTTTGCAGCCGGAAAACTCAGTAAAAAAAGAACCGTCCTGTTACGGGCGGTTCTCAAAAAAACAACCTGCTTTGTCAATGTTAAAGTCGGATTGATTCAAAAAATTGAGAATCATCCGCACTCGCAAGTTTTACGGATTGAGCCTGTCGGGGCTGCGGAACAGGAACATAGCTTCCTTAATGTTGAGTCCGAGCAGCAGCATTGTCAAACGGTCAACACCGAGACCGAAACCGCCGTGCGGAGGACAGCCGTATTTAAAGAATTCAAGGTAGAACTTAACGTCTTCACCGAGTCCTTTTTCGTCCGCCTGTTTTTTGAGGATTTCGTAACGATGCTCGCGCTGTGCACCGGTTGTGATTTCAACACCGCGCCAGATAAGGTCATAACCCTGCGGAACGCCGTTTTCATCGCGCATATGATAGAATGCGCGCTTTTCTGCGGAGTAATCGGTTATGAAGAGGAACTCGTGATTGTAATGCTTCTTCACCCAATCAAAGCTGAGTTTCTCTGCCTCGGTGGTCAAATCGCCGCGTTCGCCTTCTGCGGGAACATAGCCGTATTCCTTTTCAAGAGCATCGTAAAGCTCCGCAAGAGTGATAACGGGGAACGGAAGCGTGGGCACAATGAGTTCAATGCCGAAAGCTTCCTTTATGCGTTCGCCGTATTTCTCGTTGACAACGCCGAGAGCATATGTCAATATTTCGGCCTCAATCTGCATAACATCGCGATAGGATTCGATATAGCTGAATTCAAGGTCAAAGCCCGTAAATTCGGTTGTGTGCTTGCTTGTGAAAGATTTTTCCGCACGGAAAACGGGACCGACTTCAAATATACGTTCAAAACCCGCCGCCATTGCCATCTGCTTGTAGAACTGCGGACTCTGGGCAAGATACGCCTTGCGGTCAAAATATTCAACTTCAAAAACATCCGCGCCGCTCTCGCTTGCCGCTCCGATAAGCTTCGGAGTGTGAATCTCGATAAAGTCCTTTTTAAGGAGGTATTCGCGCATTGCGTTCACAAGGCAGCTCTGAACCTTAAACAGGAGCTGGTTCTCGTCCGTGCGCAGATCGATCCAGCGATAGTTCAGCCTCTGATCGATTGCAGAGCGTTCGACCGCCTGTTTTTTCTTTGTTGCGGGAATTTCCTTGCGGATAATGGGCAATGCGTCCGCAACGGATTCGATTTCAAGTTCCGTCGGCAGAAGCTCGATTCCGCCCATTTTAACGTACTCGTTTTCCGCAACAAGTCCGGTGCAGCTGATTACGGAATCGGGAGTTATGCGCGCAATGTCGTCAACAAGCGCAGGGCATTTCTCTTTTTCGACGGTTATTTGCAGCTTTCCGGTGATGTCCTTGATGACGATAAAAGCCATTGACTTGCCGTCGCGGATGTTTTCAACAAAGCCCGAGACCTTTGCCGTTTCGCCGCATTTTGTTCGAATATCCCTTATGAAGGTTCTTTCCATTTTTGTTCAATAATTCCTTTCGTTATTGAAACGCCTGCGCTTTTTTGCACACAGGCAGAATTCTTCCGCTTATTATTATACTCATATTTTGCTGTAAATCAAGGCTGAAATCACCGTGCACAAAGCATTGCGGGCAGTTTTTCGGCAAATTCGGGCCGCTGCCGCGCCTTTTTGACGCACCGGCGGCGCGAAAAAAGGCTTTCCGCATTACTGTTGACGCGGCAAGTCTTTTTGCTTACGCTTTATGTATCCTTTTTTGCTTTAAGTCAGCTCATTCTCCAGCATCGACAGGTTCGGAATCCGTCTCGCAATCGATGCTTCCGCCGTTTGAAAGATCCTTTCCGTCCAAAAGCAGCAGCTTTTCGACAAGCAAACGCGAAAAGCCCGCGACTATTGCGGCGGAAGCAACGAGTTCTTCCGTGGTTTGAACCGCAATATCCGGCTTTTCATCATGATCCAAAAGCGCCGCGCTTGCAAGACGAACCTGCTGAACAAAATATTTTGCGGTCAGATCATGGCGGCTTATGAACGACTCGTAAGCGCTGCGCACACCCGATGTGCAGCTGTTTTCAGCCGAACCGACCGGAGATTTTGCACATTCGTCGCAGCGGGCATCTGCACTGCACTCACATGTTGGCAGCGCGATTTTTATCATTGACATGTTAAGGCTCTGTTTCAGCGTGCAAATCATCAGCAGGCACGCAATATGGGGTCTATAGTACTTTTTTTTAATCGGACCCGGCATGATCCCGCGGCGAACATAGTTGTTGATGGCGGAACTTGTAACAACCTCTTCATTCTTCAGTTCGGGCGGCAAATAATCCAAATATTTGCGCAGCAAATCAACGGTCTGCTTCATATACAGACCGAAATCGGGTATCTCATCCCATTCGGGAAGGCGAAAGCGCATAAGATGCTTTTCCCACCGACGGAGCTTACCCGCAATCAAGGCTTTATCATATGACATTATTTTTCCCCCTGCGTCCCTTTTTCGGAGCGCAAATTGCAAAAGATTATACGGCATTTTGCATATTGTACATTTTAAGCATTGTTCCGCATTTTTCGCAATTGTATTATAGTGCAGGATTCAAACGCTGTAAAGCGCATTTGTACGAAATATATGCTCAAAAGGCTTATTTTGTTACATTGAGCACTTGACACATTCATACGAACATGTTAATCTGTTACGGAAGATTAGATGATGTGAGGTGAGTGAACGTGTACCGAATTATTACCGATACTTCCGCCAATCTTGAGCTTGAGCTTTTGGAGCGGAAGGGTATTGCGGAGATACCGTTTTCATTCAGTATGCCGGAAAAAGGCGGCGATGCGCTGTACTGTCCGGATTTTTCGGCTTTTGATTCCAAAGCATTTTATGATGCAATGCGCAGCGGAACAAGAGTCACAACCTCCCAAATAACGCCCGCTCAATATACTGAAAAAATGCGTCCCTTGCTTGAAGCGGGGCAGGATATTCTTTTTATCGGCATGTCATCCGGCGTGAGCGGATCATTTCAGGCCGGAATGGTGGCGGCGGCTCAGCTGCGCGCCGAATTTCCCGAACGGAGCATTGAGCTTATCGACACTCTCGGAGCCTCGCTCGGCGAAGGGCTTGTTGTTCTGCGTGCGGCGGAACTCCGCGATTCGGGAATTGCCCTTTCTGCGGCGGTACACCTGCTTTCGGACTACCGCGACAGGATGTGTCAGGTTTTCACGGTTGACAACCTCAAATATCTCTGTTCAACGGGCAGGCTTTCGAATGCAAAGGCTGCAATCGGCAACATTTTGAATATCAAACCCCTTTTGAAGGGCGACAGCGAGGGAAAAATCGTCAATTTCGGCAAAGTTCGCGGAAGGAAAAACTCCCTGCGCGCAATTGCGGAACAATATCGCGAATACGTTGTTGACGCTGCAAACCAAACAGTCGGCATCGCACATGCAGACTGTATCGAAGATGCAAACACTCTTGCGGAGCTTATATCAGAAATTGCTCCGCCGAAGGATATTTTAACCGTTATGTACGAACCCGTGACGGGTTCCCATGTCGGTCCGGGGACACTGGCATTGTTTTTTGTCGGCAAAAAAGGCTTCAGACAGGCAAAGAGCTGATTCTTCTGTCCGAAGCACCGAAAAGGAATTCCCCCCTTCCTTAATGAAACGTTGGTTTACCGCGTTTCTGTTGTAAAACGAAAAAGTCCGCGTGCCCTCCCTGCGGACTTTTTCGTTTTTTAGCGTTTTATATTAGTTGCATGATTCGATGCAGATCCCGTTTTTTTATGTATGCATGTTGTATATGTATGTTTCTCTTCCTTTTATATTTCTTTTTTGCATGGCATTCAAAATCCGTGTTTTCCTGCAAAAACAATTCTCAATTCAACATTCGCCTTGCCGCAGCAGCATCCCACCGTTCGGTTAAAAACCGTTTATATCGCTTCGCATCGTGAAAAATGAATTGTTAACAAATTGTTCACAATTTCAGGGCAAAACCGGGTTGACCCTGCTGCTTTGATATGTTATTCTTTTTGTATACCGGAATTGCATCGGAATTCAGTCCTTTGCAAAACAATCTGCGCAGAAACGTCCCGCACCCGACGGCTGAAAATCCGTTGGGGAAGTGAACAAATCACTCTCAGTTTCAAGGAGGTATTCAAACAATGAAAAGAACGCTTTCCATCGTCCTTGTTTTCTCGCTTATGCTGTCCGCATTTGTTCTTGCATCCTGCAAGGGAACCGACAAAGACGCACAGAACACCGCCCCGCCGCATTCGGCTGCTTCCGAAACCGCCGCGCCGACGGATACCCCCGCCGCCGCACCGGAAACCGAAGCCCCAACGGCAGACCCCTATCCGAGACCCGATCCCGTAACCGTCGAATGGCTTGCAGGGGAAATGCAGCGCCGCTATTACGTCGGCTGTATGAACCTTGAGCTTATGGATTTTTCCGACATTATGGACAGGAACGAGGATACGGATCTGTTCTTTTGGGATAATCAGCTTGAGATCGATCTAAAAAAACTCGGCCGGGGATACAATTTTGTCAATGTAACCATTGAGGAGGCGTATGTCAAACAAATTGTGGATGAAACAGAAACCGAAATCACGGCGGATGTGGCTGTATTCACGATGCATCCAGCTCCCTCTATTCCCGAGAGCGGCACCGGCATGGATTTTCGGATCACCGTTGATAAGCAGAGAATGGTCATAATCTCCTACTCTGAGCCCAATATTTGCGCTACCCGATATTCTGATCGGCTGCTTCCGCTTGCCTCAAACTATCGAAGGGAAGGGCTGACCTGGCAGGAAGCCAATAAAAAGGCATATGAAGAAATCTATGCCGAATTTGTCATTTTTGCCACTACCTATCCGAGACAAACACCGCAGGGCTGATCAATCATGCGTTCAGTCTTGATCGCAAAACAATTTGAACCTAAGTTTCGGTTAAATCGTTTCCGACAACAAAAAAGCGATAACAAATTCAAAATACGGAGGATCAAAAAATGAAAAGATTTTTATCGATTATCCTTGCGCTGCTGTCCGCATTTGTTCTTGCATCCTGCAAGGGAACCGACAAAGACGCACAGAACACCGCCCCGCCGCATTCGGCTGCTTCCGAAACCGCCGCGCCGACGGATACCCCCGCCGCCGCACCGGAAACCGAAGCCCCAACGGCAGACCCCTATCCGAGACCCGATCCCGTAACCGTCGAATGGCTTGCAGGGGAAATGCAGCGCCGCTATTACGTCGGCTGTATGAACCTTGAGCTTATGGATTTTTCCGACATTATGGACAGGAACGAGGATACGGATCTGTTCTTTTGGGATAATCAGCTTGAGATCGACAGAATGATGCTCGATTTGAAAGACAATTACATTAACGTAACTGTTGAGGAAACCGCAATTGAGAATATCGTGAACGAAACAGAAACCGCAATCACCGCAGATGTGTATGTCTGCGCGAGTCACCCTTCTTCTGATCAACCTCTGAGCGGCATCGGTAAGTCTTTTCGGATCACAGTTGATAAAGAGAGGATGGTGATTATCGCCTACTCGGAACCCGATGCGTGCGAAAGCCGCTATAACAATTGGCTCAGTTACCTTGCCTCAAACTATCGTAAGGAAGGGATGACCTGGCAGGAGACAAATAAAAAGGCATATGAAGAGATTTATGCCGGATATGTATATGAAGCAACCGCGTATCCGAGACAAACCCCGCAGGGCTGATCAATCATGCGTTCAGTCTTGATCGTAAAACAATTTGAACCTAAGTTTCGGTTTAATCGTTTCCGACAACAAAAAACGATAATAATTTAAATATACGGGCGGAATCAAATCAACCTCCGCCTGCCGCTCGGGCTTCATCGCTCGGGCAGCAGACTTTGTTTCCGCCGTTTTCGCATCGTGAAAAACAGGTCATCAGCAAATTGCCCTCAATTTTGATATCGAAATTTTTGTGATTGACAAATGCTTTTTCGTGCATTATAATAAAGACTGAATATTTTTATGTCCCTTTGCCCGGCGGCAATCGGGCAAATACCAAATCGCAGATTGGGACGCGGTGCGCCGCAGTTTTCCTTAAAGGCATACCTCTGTTTTTGCAGTCGGAACATGCCGAAAGAGAGCCGTGCAGGGTGAAAGGCGGCAAGGGGCTTCGGATGCATTATCACCCATGAGAGCGAAGGGGAAACCGCAATAAGAGGCGGGTTTGCTCAACTCATGCCGAATATGTTCGGCAATGCGGGATTATCCTTCGACGCAGCCCCCGCGTTAAAGGGCAGGAGTGCAAAGGCACGGTTTTTGTTATGCCTTTGAATCCGGGTGGTACCGCGGTTTCGATCGTCCCGTTTTTCGGGGCGGTTTTTTATTTTTAAAAATTTCCTTAAAAGAAAAGGAGTGTTTGAACAATGTACAAAAAAGTTTCCGCCTCGCTCGACTTTGTTCCGAGAGAGAAAGAGGTTCTGGAATTCTGGAAGGCAAACGGCATCTTCGAGAAATCCGTTGAACAGTCCAAGGGCAAACCTGCTTACACTTTCTATGACGGACCGCCCACAGCTAACGGCAGGCCGCATATCGGGCATGTTTTGACCCGCTCCATGAAGGATATCATTCCCCGCTACCGCACGATGAAAGGCTTTGACGTGCTGCGCAAAGCGGGTTGGGATACGCACGGACTTCCCGTTGAACTTGAAGTGGAAAAGCTGCTCGGACTGGACGGCAAGGAGCAAATCGAGAGTTACGGCGTGCTTCCTTTTATTGACAAATGCAAGGAGTCGGTTTGGAAATATAAAGGCGAATGGGAACAGATGAGCGATGCCGTCGGTTATTGGGCGGACATGGAGCATCCCTATGTTACCTATACCGATGATTACATTGAATCCGTTTGGTGGGCATTGAAGACAATCGACGAAAAAGGGCTGCTCTATAAAGGCCACAAAATCGTTCCCTATTGCCCGCGCTGCGGAACCGCACTGTCAAGCCACGAGGTTGCACAGGGGTATAAGGACGTTAAGGAAGTTTCCATCTTTGTGACCTTCCCCGTCATTCCCGATGCGGAACACAGCTTTGTTGACGGCAGCGAAAGCTTTATTGCATGGACGACAACACCGTGGACGCTGCCCAGCAATGTCGGTCTTTGCGTCAATGCCGACGAAGACTATGTAACAGTTCTTTGCGGCGAAAAAAAATACATTCTTGCGGCTGAGCTTGTTGAAAATGTTCTCGGCGAGGACACAACCGAGCTTGCACGCTTCAAAGGCTCGCAGCTTGTCGGCATTCACTATAAACCGCTGTTTGATTTCCCCGTCAACCACAAAGGCAGGGATGCCTGGCGCATTGTTTCGGACGATTACGTAACCCTTACCGACGGTGCGGGCATAGTTCACCTTGCCCCCGCATTCGGCGAAGACGACGCACGCGTCGGCAGGAAATGGGAGCTTCCGTTTGTTCAGCTTGTTGACGCCCGCGGAAGGCTCACCGGCGGCACCCCGTGGGACGGCACTTTCGTTAAGGAAGCCGATAAGCCCATCATTGCCGACCTTAAAGCGCGCGAAAGGCTGCTTAAGGAACTTCCCTATGAACACAGTTACCCCTTCTGCTGGCGCTGCGACACTCCGCTCATCTACTACGCAAGGGAGAGCTGGTTTGTGAAGACCACTGCCGTGCGCGACAGATTGATTGAAAACAATAAAAAGATAAACTGGATTCCCGAATCCATCGGCGAAGGCCGCATGGGTAATTTCCTTGAAAACGTTATCGACTGGGGCATCAGCAGGGAGCGCTATTGGGGAACTCCCCTGCCCGTGTGGATGTGCCCTGATTGCGGACATTACCATGTCATGGGCAGCCGTGCGGAATTGCGCAAATATGCTCCGGACACGCCAGAGGATATCGAGCTGCACAAGCCCATGCTCGACCCTATAACCTTTAAGTGCGAAAAATGCGGCGGAACGATGCACCGCGAGCCCGTTGTTATCGACTGCTGGTTCGACAGCGGCTCAATGCCTTTTGCACAGTGGCACTATCCGTTTGAAAACAAAGAGGAATTCGAACGCCGCTTCCCCGCGGATTATATCAGCGAAGCCGTTGACCAAACCCGCGGTTGGTTCTATACGCTGAGCGCACTTTCAACCATCCTTTTTGACAAGCCCGCATTCAAGAACTGCATCGTGTTGGGACTTGTTTGCGACAAGGACGGCAAAAAGATGAGCAAGCACGTCGGCAATGTTGTTGCGCCTGCGGACGTTTTAACAAAACAGGGCGCGGATGCGGTGCGTTGGTATTTCTACACCGCCTCCAGTCCGTGGCTGCCCAGCCGTTTCAGCGGCGACGCCGTAAGCGAGATGCAGCGCAAATATATGGGTACGCTGTGGAACACATATGCGTTCTACGTTTTGTACGCAGATATTGATGAATTTGACCCCACGAAGCATGAGCTCGTTCGCGAAAACCTTTCCGTAATGGACAAATGGTTGCTTTCACGCCTTAACACGCTCATTCGAACAGTGGATAACTATCTTGAAAACCTCCGCATTACCGAAGCGGGGCGCGAATTGAACCGCTTTGTTGACGACCTTTCCAATTGGTACGTTCGCCGCGGCAGGGAACGTTATTGGGGCAAGGAAATGACTGTGGATAAAGAAGCGGCGTATATGACCCTGTTCACAGTGCTTGAAACGCTTTCCCGCCTCACCGCACCGTTCACTCCGTTCATGGCGGAAGCAATTTATCAAAACATCGTCCGCACGGCGAACAACCTTGCACCGGAGAGCGTACACCTTTGCGCATTCCCGATTTGCGACGAAAGTTTCATCGACGCGGAGCTCGAACGCAGCATGGACGAAATTCTGGAAGTTGTCACACTCGGAAGGTCGGCACGCAATCTTGCGAACATCAAGAACCGCCAGCCTCTTTCGGAGCTGTTTGTTCAGGGTGTTGATGAGCTGCCGGCTCGGTATACTGAGATTATCGAGGATGAATTGAACGTGAAAGCCGTTCGCTTTGTTAAGGATGCTTCCTCATTCATAACCTATCGCGTAAAGCCCCAACTGAAGCTTCTCGGGCCGCGTTACGGAAAGATTTTGCCCAAAATCAATCAGTATTTGCAGGGAGACGGCATAGGCAATGCGGTTGTTGCTGCCCATGCAGAGGGACGCGCTTATGAATTTGAGCTTGAAACGCTCACCGTCTCGCTGAATCCCGAGGATGTGCTTGTTGACACCGTCAAAAAGGAAGGCTTTGCCTCAGTCGGCGATAACGGCGTGACCGTTGTGCTTAACACCGCGCTCACGGATGAACTGATTGAAGAAGGCTATGTCCGCGAAATCATCAGCAAGATTCAGACCATGCGCAAAGAAGCCGATTTTGTTGTTACCGATAGGATTATAATCGGCGTCGAATGCGGCGAAAACCTGCTTGCGGTGTTGGATCGCAATTCGGACGAAATCCGCAGAACGACTCTTGCCGATGAACTCACTTTCGGCATTCCCTGCGGCTATGTGAAAGAGTGGGATATAAACGGCGAGAAGGTCGCTCTCGGTGTTAAAAAAGCATAAGGAAATCGCTTATGCGTGTCTTCGCGCTTCACGAAATCATTGGACAATGTTTACCTGAATACATGCACGGAGCGGAACAACCGAGTCAGGCCTCCGCTCCGTCCGCCTGTATTATTTCATCAAGGAGGAAAGGCAGATGCAATTAAAATTAAAACCCGGCTTTATTCGCTTGAACACGCTCGCGCTTGCGGCGGCACTCGCACTTGCCTTCACGCTTGCACTGCTTTTCTGCGGCTGTCAGTCGAAAGCGGAAAGGGAAAAGCTTGCCGAGGAAGGTCTCTTATATTATAAGAATCTTGATTTTAATAATGCAAAACGCTGCTTCCTCACCTGCGGTGATTCGTATAAATACACAGAGTATCTTGAATCAATTGCCGAATATGAAAAGCTTTATGCTCAGGCGGTTGAATTGGTTTCTGCCGGCAAGCCGAACGAGGCGCGTGCGATATTTATCGGAATTACCGGATATCTCAACAGTGCTGACTTTGTTGAATATATTGATTCGCTCAAAGTTCATTATGACAGCGGCGTAAAGCTTTATGAAAGCGGCCGCTACCTCGAAGCATATTCAAGTTTTGCGGATGCGTGCGGCTATGAATCAAGCGCAGCATACCTTCGGAACATTGAAGATCTTTTGAAAGTCTACAATGAGGCCGTTGAGCTTATGAACGTCGGCAATTACGAAGATGCTGTTTTGCTTTTTCAATCGCTGAACACAGAATTTGAAAACTCTGACGACCTTATTGAAACCTGCCGAAGTCGGCTTGCGGTAAGTCCCGTTCTGCTGAACAGCTTCATCAAAGCTTATAACTCAGAGTATTCTTCCGAGGGCATACGCATTGAGGCGGGCAGCACGGGTGAACCGGGCTCACAATTTTCGCTCCGCGACACAAGAGGGATACTTTTTACGGGACTCACGGACGAGTTCGGAAGGATAACCTATATTACCTGCCGATTTGAACCCGAAGTTCTTGAAGCTCTTGAACCCGGCAGCGTGTCAACAGCCGCGGCGCATTTTATCCACGCGCTGAACACGCATACATGCAGCCTCGATTCCGTAACGGCCGATATTTCATCTTACCTTAACGCAGGCGAAAACGGCAGGCTTTACGGCTGCATGAATGTATCCTCTCTTTCCAAGAACAGCGGCGCATTCGTCATATCGGCAGGATACGAAAAATGACCCGCCCCGTTCACGCTTTTTTTCGCTTGGCGTATGTTCAAATTCATTCGTTAAAAGGCTTGAACTTTTTTTAAAAAACTGGTATACTTAGGCTCATGCCGAACAGCGTGAAATCAATGCGCATTCACGCTGTGCCGATTTGTTTTTTCGGAAACGATACGGCAATTAACAAAACAAACCCGAAAGGAATATCGTTATGAAAAAAGTCAATCGAATGATCGCAATCATGCTGTCCGTTCTTCTGCTTGCTGCCGCATTTTGCATGACAGCATGCAAGGACGACAAAAAAACCCCCGACACTTCCACAACCACCACGAAACCGAATCCGGGCAATGACACACGCAAAAACCCCAACACCACAACCGACCCCCGCACTCTCGTTGTTGAAACAAACTGGGGACTTGCTGCGGATACCGTTGTTATGACGCTCAATTTCAAGGGCAGCGAATACAAACTCACCGCAGGTGAACTTTATGCTCTCGGTGCCGAAAATGTTTCCGCACTCGACCAGACCAACGCACTCGTCAGGGGCGGCTCCGTTAACGTCTTCAACGGAGTGAATCTCAAGGCCGTTCTCGATTCCGTCGGTGTTGATGTTTCCGATACCGAAACCGCCAACATATATTCGCTTGTACTCACCCAAGTCGGCGGCACCGAGCAGGATCTTTCCGACAAAATCTCCGCGCTGAGTCTTTTCGACTGCACGCTTGCATTTGCAAACAACGGAAAACCCATCGGTTCACCCGATAACGGCGGCTATTTCACTCTGCATACAACTGAACAGGGTTCTACGGATGTTGCCTATTCCGGCGTTACCGCAGTTACCATCAAGTAAACACTCTGCACTGTTCCGTTCCGGCGACAAATAAATCAAACCATAGGCAAAAGGGAGTTCGGCAATTGCCGTTCTCCCTTTTTTTGATTCAATTGCATGATTGTAAAAAAATACCGGTTTTTAAATGCCGAGTTTCGTGCATACGGCTGAGTCGGGCGGGCATAATAAGCCCATGAGGAAAAGAGCGAACGGAAAATTTCAGGAGCGGATCAAGCAAGACCATTCGAATGTGACGGATAAAGAAACCGCATTCACAACCGAAGGCAGAGGCGCGATCAAATCGGATGTGTTGGGCAGCTACACCGGCACCGCCGAGGATTATGAGGCTCCGGTGCAGGATGCGGACGATCTGTAAATGCCGCGGATGAACAGCAGCTCGCCGTCAACGGCGGCGCAGTGATGCAAATGTTCCGACCCGCAGGGCATTTCAACCGGATGCTTTCGATGTTCCCCCGAGTTGTACGGATGATTACCCCCATCCCGGGAAACCTTTGAATCGGGAATACCCCGAAAATTCGGCTTTTACGGAGAGCCGAATCGAGTGTTCCAGAGTTTGTGCAGAGTGTTTCATGAAAACCCGAACGGAGCAGAGAACTTTTCTCATGATTTGTCCGCAATTGAAACTGCCGCAGTGATTGCATCTGCGGCAGTTTTTTGATTTTTGAATATGTAATGTTCAATGCGCAGAGAGGGCACTCTGCTTAACGGCTACACAATATGCATGACTTTTTTTGCGATTGCAACCGCATCTTCAACGGAAATTGCGCCGTCGCAGTTATAATCCGAAAGCTCGCGCCGTTCCGGGTCAAACCCGTCCAGTCCGAGCGCGGTGCGCAGCGCCGCCATGCTGTCCGAAAGGGTAATTTTCCCGTCCATGTTCACATCCCCGCGAGCGGCATCCAGCCCCACGGCTTTCAGCTCAACGTTGTCAATATAAGCGCAGTCATCAACACCCGCTGATTTGTCGTTTCCCTTTTCATAGCTCCAGCGGAAACAATACCTTCCGTCGATCGGTGCGGTGAAAATGTATTTCGTCCATCCCGTTTCGCCCGATATCTCCATCAAGACCTTTGTTCCGACGGTGCAGATAAACCTGTCCGTATCGACCCCGCTGCTGACGCAGTAATCAAAACTCAGTGTGTCCCCCGCTTTCATCGTCACTGTCAGACGCAAATCGCTTTCTGAATTGTTTTCGCCCGCATTCGAGCTTACGGCAGCAATGCGTCCGCCGACAACGGTGTTGCCGACCATGCCTCTTGAAACTGTCGTGCTGCCGACAAACGGATCATCCGTCCCGGATGTGAACTCAAGTGAGCCGCCCGGAACGTTCAAAGCATAATTAAGATCGGTAATTCCGCTCTGTCCGTCGAGCAATTGAGAATCCAGCCATTCAATTCGTCCCGTAAGCCAATTGGTGAGAAAATTGACGCCGTGATCAAAGTTCTTTTCCCATTTTTCTTCGGTTGCGGCAGTGCAATTGTACAAATATGCCGCCTGTTCGTTGATAAGTGCAAAAAACTCGGGAATCAACGTGCTGCGGTATTCTTTGTAGCGCTGTTTGAACCGCGCCTGAAAATCCGGATAGTTGTGATACAATGCGTTGAACCACGGAGCGGAACTGTTTATCGCAATGAACCCGACCGGTCCTCTTCCGCCGACGCAGTCCTCAACATCATTGTGTTCCGCACTGGCATTATTAAATGCCGTCAGCCCGAACGCAATATCAAAATCCCATATTGCGGTCATGTACAGCCTGTCGTCCTGACTCTGTTTATACAGGTAACAGCTTGTTTTAAAATTACCGTCGATGTTCTTTGTTATTTCCTGAATAATGATGTAATCTATCCATGAATCGACATCAATGTATTTTTGATAATCTTCGCCGCTTATTCCCATTACGGCATTATGAACGCTCTTCATGTGTTCCTCAAGGTATTCAAGCATTCGCGCCGTGAGTTCGGATGAAGCGGGTTCCGGCTGTTTAAGCACGAAATAATCCTGCGTCTGATTCGCCCAATACGGACAGTCGAACCACATATCCCGTGCAAAATCAACCTTCATCGCAATATCCTTTTCGATGAAATAACCGCCCGTTATATCGCTCTCATCCGCTTCGTCAATATCGACTTTTGTGCTTTCAATGCCCGGACGTTCTATGAGGATATAAATTCCGTTGTATTCTCCGTTAAAATAAACGTCAACGAATTCGCATTTCGGAACATAGTCCATGCCCGAAAGCAATGCACCGGCTTTGTATGTCACAAGATTGCGCATCAGGGAGGGATCCGAGTAACTTGCAACGATTGCATACCGCTTTGTTGCAGGAATATCGAGCAGCGATGTTTTTTGTTCCAACTTAATCGAATAGGGCTTTTGCGGCTGCGTCCAAGACAGATTTCCGCGCCCCTTAACATAGCCCGAGCCGCTGAACTCGCCGCTTGAATACTTTTTCGTTCCGAGAGTCAAACTGAAATTTGCAGACACCCAATTATCCTTGCCGATAAGCGAAAAATCGTTTAAGGTTGTGATATCCAGCCGCGGAAGGGATTCAACTGCGGCATAAATTCCCAAGAGATATAAGTCAGAGAATGCCACACTCTCCCCTGCGATTGCGGAAAACGAAAAACGTATGCTTGCATCGCTGTTGAGCAATATGGTTCTTCGCGCCGGATTGCTTGGGAAGAACACGCTGTATTTATCGTTATAGCTCCAGCCCTCCGCAAACCTTGCAACGAGGGTCACAGTTTTCGTTTCCGCAAACGTGAAAACACCTGAATGCAGGTTGCCGCGCAGAACCGTTTCGCTGTATTCCAAAGTTACCCCATCCGAATGTCGGGGCTTGATCTCGTATTCAACAACTCCGTTTGAATCCTCTGCATATGAAGTAATCCCGCCCGCTTCCGTCTCGGTTCTTGCGCCGGCAGGCAGAGAGCAGAGCACAAACAGCAATGCTGTTATCGCACACAGTGCGCGCCTGCAAAGCTTGTTCACAAGCAACTCCTCCGAAAATAGAATTTTCGCAAACATACCGATTATTTTAGCATATTTCACGGTTCATTTCAACCCATTCCCAAACTCATATCGTAATTTTTCGACTTTTGTCACAGAATATTCGAATTCTGCACTCATTTTTCGCAGTTTTTTGCCGCCGAATCGCACATGAATACTTAATAAGTGATGAATTCAATGTATTTCCCGGGAAATTTTGCAGGATCACCTTTTTTTGAAAAAGGCGTTGACAAAACCGTCGCTGCTGTATTATAATCAATAGCACAGTTGTGGCAACTGATTCAGTACGAACGGAGGTGGACTTTTTGCAGATTGATAAATTTTCTCGAACACCGATTTATGAACAGGTCATAGACGGTATTGAGCGAGAAATACTCACAGGCGAGCTGAAACCCAATTCGCCCGTCGCATCCGTGCGCGCATTGTCGGTGCAGTTTTCCGTGAATCCGAACACGCTTCAAAAGGCTTATACCGAACTGGAGCGGCGCGGACTTTGTTACAGCGTTCCCGGCAGCGGGAGGTTCGTTTCGCCGGACGCAATGCAGCGATTGCACGAAGCACGCAGCAAACTTCTTGACGAAATAACCGCACTTTCCCGTGAGCTTAAGCTGACAGGTTTCAACAGGGCGGATGTTATCAACGCAGTGAACAAAGCCTATGATGAAAACATTATCGAAAACAACCAAACGGAGGAAAAATGACATATGATTAAAGTAACCGACCTTTCAAAAAACTTTGGCGAACTCAAAGCATTGGACAAAGTCAGTTTTTCTGTTCCAAAGGGCAGCATATTCGGGCTTGTCGGGGCGAACGGTGCGGGTAAATCCACTCTTATGCGCATAATTGCGGGAATTTACACTGCGGATGACGGTTCCGTGCTCATTAACGATGAACCGGTCTATGACAATCCCGCCGCAAAAACGCACCTCGTTTTTGTTCCGGACAGAATGCACCTTACGGGAGGCGGGGCAACGATTGAACGCATGGCAAATTTTTATGCTTCATGCTACCCCAAGTTCTCGTTTGAAAAGTTTGATGCGCTGCTCAACATTTTTAAGCTCGATAAAAAACGCCGCGTTCGTTCCCTGAGCAAAGGCATGGTGAGGCAGGTGCAGACGGTGCTTGCGCTGAGCTGCAATGCGGATGTTCTTCTTTTTGATGAAACCTTTGACGGACTGGATCCGATTGCGCGCAACATTGCCAAACGCCTTATTTATCGCGATATGTGTGACTTCGGCTCAACCGTCATTCTGACCAGTCACTCCCTGCGCGAACTTGAGGACACTTGCGATCGGTTTGCTATGCTGTATCAGGGTAAAATCGTTTTTCAAAATGACCTTGCCGATGCTAAATCACAGCTGTTTAAGGTTCAGCTTGCATTCGCAAGACAGGTTACGCCGGAGGACTTCAAGGATGTTGAACTGCTTTCTTTCACCAAGCAAGGCAGCATTGTATACGTTCTTGTGCGCGGCGAAGCAGCCGAAACCTCGGCAAAAATCGAAGCGTTGAAGCCGCTGATAATGGATATGCTTCCCTTATCAATCGAGGAAGTTTTTACATATGAACTGTCTTCCCTCGGCTACAATTTTGATGAAATCAAATAAGGAGAATCCAACCATGAGAAAGAATCGCGTTCCGTTTTTCAGCAAATCCTACTGCCGCGAAATGCTGAGGGAGTTTTCAACCACGGGAATCGTATTTGCATCGATCGAATTTGTTGCATCCATGCTGTCGTTTTTCGGGATTACGCAAAACCTTCTGTCAATGCTGCTCTACGGTGCAAATGTGTATATTCAATCTTCCGCCGTAAGTTACGTCAGTCTTTTCTGCTTTGTTGCCGGATTTGTTTTTGTTGTGAAGCACCTGGTCCGCTCCGCATGGGATTTCCGCGGAAGCATTCCTGTCGCAAAACGAACCATGCTCATTTCGGCCTTCACCGCAATGCTTGCGTGGGCGGGCATTTGCGCCGCCGCAAACATTCTCGGAGCATTCGTCGGCAGCCTTGTTTCAACAATTTCCAACTCATCCGTTCTTGTTCCGAGTTTCGCCATGGTTGCGGAGGCGATCGGTGAGTCACTGCTTCGCGGCTTGATGCTGTTCGGCGGCTTTGTGCTTGTTTTTTCGCTGTCCACACGTACTTTCCCGACCATTGTGCTTGCGTTCGTCTGTCTTCTTCTGCCGAACATTGCATATAATGCGCTCATGAACAACACCGAATCAGCCTTCACGTTTACGGAGCTGCTGTTCCCCGTCAGCCCTGCCGCGTCAACATTTTTGAACTGTCTTGTTCGCGTTCTGTGCTGTGCGGCGGTTCTGATTGCTGCATATTTCGCATTTGTCAATGCGCGGGCGGAAACAGCGGGCAAACCTGCAAGAACACGCTGGATCCACGTCCTGATAAGCATCGGCTTTGCACTCACCGCATCGCTCATGTTCACGAATGATGTGTTCTATCCCGATGTTTATTCGGGCAGTCCCCAAATTGCATGGAATCACCTCATCGCGCCCGCAATTGTCGGAGTTGTTGTGTATTTCGGGTTCAGCTGGATCACACTTCGCAGCTTCAAATCCGCAGTAAAGCGGCTGATGTTCTTCCCCGCCGTGCTTGCGGGAGTCGCAATCGTTCTGCTTTGCTCGGCAGCAATGACAAGAGTCTCCGAAAAAATCGAAATTCGCGCAAGCAATATCGAATACGTCACCGTGCAGGGCGGATTGGTTCCCCCTTCCGACGCTTACTCGCTCTGTTGGCGCGGAAACAAGGATTCGGAACGCATGAAGCTTCGTGATGAAATGCTTTTTGACTACTGTGAACAGCTTTCAAAAAACAATTTCGAATACATCTCCACGTATACGTTTGCATCACCCGAATCGTACGCAATCGAGCCTTCAGCGCTCGGTTTCTCATCCACCATAAGCTCCGTAGACATTTTCGACCGCAGCGTTACCCTGGCCGTGAAGCTTAAGAGCGGGCAGACGTATTATTATCCTGCCTTCCTTGACTCGTGTGTCTTTTCATCGAAAAACGAACTTTTGTCACTGCGCAGCATTCTCTCGATGAATACGGACTATGTTGAAAGCAATGTCAACCTGTCCCGATTCGAAAACGGAAAAGTCGCCCTGCCGCACGGGCTTGACGCAAGCTTCCATGACACGCTTATGCGTGAGCTGAAAGCTCTTGATTCCGACAAGCTGTTGCACCAGTTCGGCATCGGCGGTGAGGAAAAAGCAGACCCTGCGGAACTCATGAATCCGTGGAGTTTTCCGGAAAGCGGTGAATTCGGCAACGATTTCCAATTTGCAGTGCTTTCCGACATAAGCGGAAACTATTGCCGCGTTGTTGCTGTTGATGAAAACACTCCCGAATCGCTTCGTATGCTTATTGCTTACGAAAACAGGAAAACGGAGAAAAAACGCGGATTCAATGAAACGCTCAGCGCACTTGAAAGCGGCTCGTTCAACATTGTCGGCGGCTCGATTTCAGGTTTGGATGACATGTTCCAAAGCAATTTTGTCTATTTCAATGTTGACGGCATGAATCCTCCGGCGCTTGCGCAGCAGGCTTATGTAAACCGCGAAACAATCGATACTCTGTTGAATTGCATTGAACAAAGCCGCGGCAAAACACCGGAGCCGGGTCAGCATGTTCTGTCCGTGTGGTTCAGCACGATAGCTTCCGGCAGATACAACAGTGAGCTTGACGATGGAATGTATGATAAAAATTTCATCGATGATTACGGTTACATCGACAGATACACTCTGTCCGAACTCGGAATTGAGTATTCCGATGCCGGCACTCTGCACTACTTCATCTTTGTTGATGATGCAGCTTACAGCAGGATTCTTCAGCTGTTCAGCAACATGCACGGCGGTGTTGCGGATGCATAAGCATCATAACGGACTTCGGAATTCAAACAAATAAGGCCGATGCTAAACAGCGTCCGTCCCAACATACGGGGCGGACGCCTTGCTTTTTTTTGAACGAGGGTGATCCGGGGAGTGCCGAACATTACATTTCCCGGCTCAAGCGAAGCGGGCTTATGCAGAAAGCATGATTTTTGTGTGCAGCAAACGGACTTGTTCATGTTTGCTGCTCTCATACTGTCCTTAAAAGCAGTTCTCCCTGTGGAAACAGCCGAAACAGTCCATTTTAGATTCTTCGATCGTATCTGCTTTCAAGTCTGAAGGTGTCCAAATTTCCGGACTAAAGAAGTTTATGACTTGAACCGCAAAAACTTTTTGCTTTGCTCTGAAAATGCAGTGCTTATTCGCTGAGCAACCAATCGATGAGACTCTCGGATTTGATTCCGTCATAGGAAGTATCAAGACCAGGTTCAAGAGACAACACGATTTTTTCGTAGTTGTCGCGGATACTTTGCAGCGGTGCAAGCTCCCGCTTGCGTACATCTTCGCTCATCATCGACTCCGTTACCTGGATATACATTTTCTCATCGGCGGTCGTTGCAATGAAGTCAACCTCCGCATTGCCGATTTTGCCAATCGCTGCATCATAGCCACGGCGAAGCAGTTCAAAGTAAACGACATTCTCGATGGCGTGACCGCTGTCCCGATTACGGAAACCCAGCAGATAGTTGCGAAGTCCGATGTCAACGATATAGTATTTTCCGAGTGTACGGAGGTAGGCTTTGCCCTTGATATCAAAGCGTTTGATCTCGTAGAAGAAGTAGCTCTCCAGAAGCGCATTTACATATGCCTGCACCGTATGGGCGCTGGGTGCGCCTTTGCGTTTGCCATCGTCCAAAAGTCCCTCGTTGACCAGTGTGTTGCCGATGGATGCAATAGAAACACTGGAGCCGATATTATCCGCAAGGAACAGGATGATCTTACAAAGCAGCATAGGGTCTGTGATCTGCTTTTGACCTCTGCGTTTTTCTCTCTCCAGAATGTCACGAATCACGACTGTGGAATAGATGCCGTCGAGAAGCGACAGTGCCTTTTCCTGTTCCAGCCCAACATCGGCGATTCCGGGCATTCCACCGAAGCGCATATAGGCGTCAAAAACTTCTCGCAGTTCGTAGCGTTCACCGTTCTTATCAAATACCTGCTTGCGGAGTCCACCGAGAGCGCTCTGCGTTTCGCGAACCTCAAAACCGTGAAAATCAAGGAACTCACGGAAAGAGAGAGGCAGCATTTTGATTTCGACGCACCTCCCGGAGAGATAGGTTGAATACTCTGAAGAAAGAAGATAGGCATTCGACCCGGTAACATAGATGTCGCAGTCAAGATCCACACGGAAGGCATTTACAGCATCCTCCCACGCCTCGATCCGTTGCAGCTCATCAAAGAAAAGGTACATCCTCTTTCCTGTGACAACGCGCTCTTTTACATAGTGATAAATATCATCGGCGCTCATCCCGCGGAAATCGAAGGATTCAAAATTCATCTCGATGATCTGCTCCGGCTGAATACCGGTATCTTTCAAATGCTGAACCATCAGCTTTAACAAGCTGGACTTGCCGCAGCGGCGAATGCCGGTGATTACCTTGACCGGCTCCGTATCCTGAAAGCCGATCAGTTTATTTAAATAGCTGTCACGCCTCTTAAGTTCATGAGAATCTATCATGTCTTCACACCTCCTGCGCTATTAGTATAGCACAAATCAGCGAAAAAAATCAAGTAAATGCATCATAGTGCAAAAACTTTAAGTTTTCGACCGATTTTGCAAAGCTGAATTGACAGCAGCCCGTTTGTTTTGGAACCGATGCAGCAAACCCCTTATTTTTTGAATCGACTGCGCTTAATTTCGGTTTTAAAGCAGCCTCTCAATCATGTTAAATCACTCGGATTCGGTTATGTAACCCTCTTTCATCAAAGTTGAAACAAAGGCAGAAAACCCCGACTGCGCTTCATCACGGGAAATCTCATACTCCTGCATGACAGCGCAAATAATGCTTTCCGAAGCAATACCCTTTTCAAGCCCGCGCCAAATAAATGCACCGGATTCCGAAAGTTTCCTGAGCTGCGGCAGTTTTCCCCGCGCCTCACCAACGGCAACAAGCAGGTATTCATCACAAACTTCAACATAAACCGCATTCGGATTAACTCTGTATTCCATAATAAACTTTCAAACCCTCCGTTCGGTCGATTATTCTTCAAAAGCACCCTTCAAAAGCCGAATGATGCCAAACACTGCACCGTTAATTGTCAGCGCAGCGAAGTTCGCATTCAAGCGTCCTTCGGCAAAGCTCTGCCGATGCACCGTCCCCGCGATTCCTGAGCAGCCAAACCGGCGTGCGCTCAAGTATACGTTCCGTATATTGCGCTGCAAAACGCACCTGTTCCGCGTTGTCGCACGGAATTATGAATTGCAGAAACAGCCGAACACCCGCTTCTTTCGGAGACAAGCGTTTAATTATATTTTGCCTATCCTGAGCAAGAAACACAATGCCGCCGAGAGGCGCCGTGCGCAGCTGCCGCATGTTTTCCTTCCCTGCCCACGGCGAAGCCGAAACAGTTACATACTGTTTTTCGAAATTCAACACGGGCTTGTCGCCGTTCAGCATTTCCACTTCATTCGGGAAAAGGCGTTTCCACTGCTTATAATGCGTTGTTTTTCCCACTCCGCTCGGAGCGCAGATGAGCCATGCCTTTCCGCACCACACGAAGCAAACCGCATGAATGATTGCCCGCCCGTGCGGAAGAAGCGCGGCGCAGGCCTTGGTGCAAAGCTCAAGATCTTCAATGCTTTCGGGAAGCGTTCCCGGTTCGTAACCGCGTGCGGCACGGGCGCATTGCTCCGGCGTGATTTCAATGCAGGCGCAGGGTTTTTTTTCCGTTTGAAAATCCGCATATCTATCGCGGAACATTTTGTATCTGAGCGTCAGCTCAAGCGGGATGCCCGCAAGCTCGATATTGATTTTTTCCATCCTGTTCCGTGCCTCCGTTCAGCTCTTTTGCAGTGTCCGTGCGCATCCGCAGTTATGTTGAAAGCGGCGGAGCAGCATCTGCCCCGTCGCCTTCGTGTCAATTGCACCGATTTCATGAATTTCATGAATCATGCAATCATTATGGTTTTATATGTTACGGATTGACGATGTTTCCGAAGTTATCAAAGTAGATAACAGTTCCGTCGCCAAGGGTCATAACGTTCAGGTTCTCGCCGATGGATTCGATGATCGCGCCGCTGGGCTGTCCCATGGGAGCAATAACGGGCTTGCCGTCATCGGTGAAAACGGTGTTGAGGGTCGGATCAAACTTTTTCATGCGTATTATCCTTCCTTTCGCTTATTCGGTGATTCCGTACCAATTATAGGTAAGGGTGCGGGTTTCGCCGCGAACGGTCGTGCCATCCAAAGTTACCCAATAGGGGGTGATGTTGAGCCTTGCGCCGTAGGTCACGCCGTCGAAAGCATAATCACAGCTCATAACAAGCGCATCCTTGGCAACGCCCCTGCCAAACAGGCTGCGCGCACTGCGCAGACCGTAACGGGTGCTGTAATCGGAAACGGAAATCCTCTCGCCGTTAACGATAAAGCCTGTTTCAGCGTAATTTCTGCCGTCGATTGCGGAAACGAGGGTCAGGCTGCGGAGTCTGAAGAATCCGTTGCGATAGTAGCGAAGCCCGAGATAGGAATCGGAAACGTACTTTGCATAAACATCAACGCTTTCGGTAATGTTCGAAAGGTCTGCGGGAACGGTGCATGCTTCATCCGCGAACCAGCCTGCAAAGAGCTTTCCTTCAACGCCGATATAGTCGAGCTGAACCGCATTGTTCTCCGCCGCAACGGTGTAAAGCGTTTCGCCGTCGTGAACGGTGACGATATTGCCCTGAACAGGTTCATCAACGGGATTGATGGGTGCTCCGTTTGCAAAATAGCTGTTCATCAGAACGAGCATGTTCTCCTGCTGTGCATCGTCAACAAAAGCGTTTGCAATGCCGCTTTCAGCAGTTCTAACAACACGGAACTTCTTGTGGTTACCGTCAGCATCCGAACCTTGGCCGAGATACTTTGCGGTGCGGGTCTGCGGTGCAACCTTAACGCCGTCAAGGGTGATCCAATAGGGTGTGAAGGTGATTTCAGCGTCTGCACTCGGCCAATAGGTGTCCTTATCCATGCCGTAGCAGGCAAGGTATCCGTTGGTCTTGTTGATAACGCTTGAAACATTGTACATATCGCTTGTGCCGTTGTTTAAATCGACTTTTACGGTGTTGTAAACATAGCAATTGCCGCCGGTAAGAACATGAGTGGTCACCGCACCGGACTCCGTTATATAAGTCTCGGTGAACTGCTTTGCGGGCAGGGTCTCGCTGCCGACCATGAAACCGACTTCCCTGTAATTCAGGCGATCGACCGGGGTCACAAGGTAGAAGCCGGTAACGTCAACGGTGTTTTCGGAAACATGATTCCAGCAGCTGAGGTTCCTCGGGGAGAGGAACTGTGCATCCGCTTCCCAAATATAATAGGTAGCACCTGCTGTGGGAGTGAACGCGGTTGCATTCTGTCCTGGATCAAAGGTCTGAACCTCTTCACATGTCGCATCACTGAATGCGCCGCCGTAGAGGAATCCGGTTGTTACAACCGAGGTAAGGTTGAACTGCTCAACGGTGTGGGTGGTGGTTTCCTTCACAACGGTATTGGTTTCGGTTTCGTCAAACTGAACATGCGCCACGTTGAAGCTCTGAGTGTATGCGAACCAAACATGCTGGTTGGAGTTCGCTGCGGTGAGAGTTACGGTTGCCGCGTCGCCGGGGGTGAGACTGCCGTCGTTGATAATGTACCTTCCGTAGTAGTTGTAACCTGCAAAATCGGTCTTCGCAACGGTGTACGGCGTGTTGTAGCTGAGACCGGTTGAACCGTTATCCGCAAAATACTCTGCGGGCTGAACCTGCTTTGCAAAGGAGGGGCCATCAACGACCTGACCAAGCTCGTTGATGGGTTCGCCGTTTGAATTGACCTGATACCAGTGAACAAGTATCGCGCCGCCGCCTACGGTGACCTGCGGAATCGGGAACTTGCCGACAGTGTCCTCGCCGAGGTAATTCTTATAGCTGAAAGTTGTTTCGCCGTTGGTGTTGAGAACCTCGTTGGTGGAGGGATTATAGTCGTCAAGGATGCCGACTTTGTATTTCATGATGGGGTTGTCGACCTCGCTAACATTGCCGACGGTCCAGCTGATGGCGCGGGTTGCCGCGTCATAAACCGCGCTGCCCTGGCTGATGTAAATGTCCGCATGGCCGGCATCGTAAACTGCCTTGTCGGTGGTAATAACGGGAGCGGAGCCGCTGAAGCTGAGCTTAACATGTTCGCCCATGGGGTCGTTAACAACGCCCTGACGCGCTGCGATTGCAATGCTGCCCGCAATGGACGTGAAAGCGTTGGTCAGCTTTTCTTCAACATTGTCGGCTGAAGCGATTGCGTAGTAATCCTTGGTTGCATCGGTTGCACAGGTCTTAAGGGTGTTTTCGCCGTTAGTGCCTGCCTGCAAAGCAACGGAATAGATGGTTGTTCCGGCAACTTTTGCCTGATTTGCTTCCCAAATGGTTGCAACGCCGTTGTTGGATGCCATGCTGCCGTTGCTGCAAACAAGATTTCCGGATGCATCATAATAAAATGCGCCGTAGAGCTCTTGGGTTGTCTTGTTATGTTTGCAAGTGCAATTCCAAGTGATATTGCCTTCATCGAGGTCGAAACTGTTGCCCGTGCCGATAACGGTGCTGTAATCGGGCGTTGCAACGGTGGGCCATGCGGTAACCACCGGGTTTCCGCTGAACCAGTGACTCAAAAACTGTCCGCAGTCGATGGTTGCGTTGCCGCCAACAAACGGATAACTGTAGGTTGCGTCACCGTCGGAAAGAATAACGATGTTCTTAAGGCCGGCGGTGCTGGTGTTCAAAAGCTGCTGAGCAACGTGAAGACCTGCCTGCTGGTTGGTGCCGCCTTTTGCATATGTTGCTGCATCAACAGCCGCCTCAAAAGCAGAAAGCTCGGTCGCATCGTAGAAATGGCCGTTGTTGTATGCGGTTGCCTCCTTGATGAAGGTGACGATCGCAATGCGGGTCGTGCTGCCTTCCGTTAGAAGCTTCTGTCCGAAGGCCTTTGCCGCTTTGCGAGTATTTGTAAGCTTATCGCCTTCCATACTGCCGGAGCAGTCAATAACCAACACAACGTCAGATGTTGTTTCGAAGTTTTTGCCCTTAATGCCGAGGGTAACTTCCCAGAGATTCGTCTCGCTTTCAACTGCGGCGGCGTCTTTATCGAGCTTTATGGAGCCCGGCGCCGGCCAAACGGGCTGCGTGCCGCCCGCTGCTTCGCCTTCCGCCGAAACGACGGAGAACGCTGAGAACACAGTCAGCATCATCAGCATTGCCATGAAAAAGGCGGAGATGCGTTTGAGTTCTTTCATTAATAAGTACCTCCCATTAATAATATCTTGCACACATGTGCTGCACTGCGGCGCAAAACTTGCCTCGCAGCGCGGCGGGATCGGGAAACTGCCCTGTTCCCGCATGTGCAATGCAGCCATGCATGACTGTATAAAGCTGCCGCAGCGCGCGAATCTTTTGAATCAGCCCGTTCCGCATTCGGATGATGCTTCCGCACAGGCGAAACATGCTTAACGAAACCGAAACGGCACTGAATGTTAATGCTCCGTGCAGCTGCAAATACAGCATTATATTTTGTTTAACGTCTCAATCCGAACCCCGCATCCGCTTCCGTTCCCCCCGGTCCGTTGTCGGATGATTCCCGCCGTACGCAAAAATACGCACCGACGGGTGTTGTCTTTCAAATCAGCATTCCGCAAGCACACATATTATACATTGAATACAGACGCGTGTTTTAATCTGGATCCTTTCAAATCGGACTGCGCACTGATTTATCGGCTTCTGTGATTGAATTTTGCTGCGGGAAAAAACGCTGTGAGTCGTGCAGGATCGCCGCAGTTCATTTGACATATCCAGTGTATCACGCTGTTTTCAGTTTGTCAACACCTAATCATCTGAATTTACCTGCTTTCTTTTGCCGAATTTGGCAGAAAACCGTCCTCTTGTGCTTACGGTGTACTTTTTTCTGTATTGATATTACTTTTTCATATTTGCGACATGTTTTTGCCGCATTTCGCGGAACTAACTTGTTTCAGATCCGCGCATTGCTTTCCGTGCAAACATTTGCCTCCGACTTCAAATATATTTGTTTTTCGGTGTTTCGACGGGCAAAATATGCTTGCAAACCGTTCACGGCCATGGTATAATGGCTCGGTATGAAATAACTCACCCGTGCGGATTTTCGGGGCTGTGCCGCTCTGCGGTTCTCCGAAAAGATGATGTGCGGGGCGGAAATAAAAACAGGAGGTTTTAGTTATGTCAGTTATTTCTATGAAGCAGCTTTTGGAAGCAGGCGTACATTTCGGTCACCAGACCCGCCGTTGGAATCCGAAGATGAAGGAATACATCTTCACCGAGCGCAACGGTATCTACATCATCGACCTTCAGAAAACCGTAAAAAAGATTGACGAAGCTTACAATTTCGTTCGCGATATTGCGATGAACGACGGCACCGTTCTTTTTGTCGGCACCAAGAAGCAGGCTCAGGAGAGCATCGAACAGGAAGCAAAGCGCTGCGAAATGTTCTATGTCAACCAGCGTTGGCTCGGCGGTCTTCTCACCAACTTCAAGACCATCCAGACCCGTATTGCAAAGCTCAACCAGATCAACAAAATGGAAGCGGACGGCGATTTCGATCTTCTCCCCAAGAAGGAAGTCATTCAGCTCTGCGCTCTTCGTGAAAAGCTCATGAAGAACCTCGGCGGTATCAAAGAAATGAAGAAACTGCCCAGCTGCATGTTCGTTGTTGACCCCCGCAAGGAGCATATCGCCGTTATGGAAGCACGCAACCTCGGTATCCCCATCGTTGCAATCGTTGACACCAACTGCGATCCCGATGATGTTGACTATGTTATCCCCGGCAACGACGACGCAATCCGCGCTGTCAAGCTCATCGCTTCCAAGATCGCCGATGCAGTCCTCGAAGGCAAGCAGGGCGAACAGATGACCGATGCCGCTGTTGATGCAACCATCGACAACGATGCTGCCGACGAAGCAGATAACTTCTAAGTTCAATCATTCAACCATGATTTTTCCGCGGAGAAGCCTGCCGGGCTTCCTCCGCTTGAACGTAACATTGATTAAATGCGGGCAAATATCAGGGCGTTCCGCGCTCGGTTCCCGTGTTGGTCAACGTTTGCATTATAACTACAGGAGGATATTTTAATGGAATTCACCGCTAAAGACGTAATGGCTCTGCGCGAGCGTTCCGGCGCAGGCATGATGGACTGCAAAAAGGCACTCAAAGAGTGTGACGGCGATATTGAAAAGGCTCTCGACTATCTGCGCGAGAAGAGCCTTGCTGCATCCGCAAAGAAGGCTTCCCGCATTGCGGCAGAAGGTATTGTTGACTGCTTCGTTTGTGAAAAATGCGGCGTCGGCGTCATCATCGAAGTCAACTGCGAAACCGACTTTGTTGCAAAGACCGACGATTTCAAAAACCTTGTTGCTTCCCTTGCAAAGCATGTTGCAAAGAAGAATCCCGCTTCCGTTGAAGATATGATGGCTCAGTCCTTCTCCGAAGACGAGAGCAAGACCGTCAGCGACGTTATCAACGGCGCAGTTGCAAAGATCGGCGAAAAGATCACCATCCGCCGCTTCAATCGCGTTGAAGGCATCGTTGATACCTATGTCCACCTCGGCGGCAAAATCGGCGTACTTCTTCAGATCAGCAACAATGAGTTCCCCGCTGTTGCACACGATGTCGCAATGCAAATTGCGGCTGCAAAGCCCACCTGCCTCCGCAAGGAAGACTGCGACCAGGCCGAACTCGAGCATGAGCGCGAGATTCTCCGCGAACAGGCAAAGAACGATCCCAAGCCCAAGCCCGCTGCAATCATTGAAAAAATGGTTGAAGGCCGCATCGAGAAGTATTATAAGGAAGTCTGCCTGCTTGAGCAGCCCTTCGTTAAGAACCCCGATGAGAGCGTTTCTCAGATGATCAACGGCAGGTTCGAAGTCATCGGCTTCACCCGCTACGAAATGGGCGAAGGTCTCCAGAAGCGCACCGAAGACTTTGCGGCAGAAGTTATGGCTCAGACCAAAAAGGCATAAACTTTGCCTTAAAATCCGCACGCATACATGTGTTTTGCACGTATTCAGGCTCCCCGCAGCAAGCTGCGGGGAGCCTGCTGTTTAATCCCAACACAGTGTTCTAAACCCCTTATTGTTGCGGCAGCAACCCAAACCCTTGAATGAAATTAAATTCCGAAATGAATTTAAAGCCGCATTTCAATTTATCTGCATTGAAAAAGTCGCCATAGTCTGCTATAATACCGCACGTGAAGTTTTATTTCTTTCTGACGCAAAAGGTAGGAATCAAACGGTTACGGGAACTCGGTCATTTTCGCATGTGTATTGAAACATACTTTCGCAATTCACGAGGATTCCGCGTGCTTTCCGTTTGCCGCAGCATCTGAATCGGATTCACAAATCATAAACAGCAATGATTTCATTGCCGCACATTTCGCCGTTTTCAACAAAGCCGTACTTTCTGTAAATCTCTCTTGCGCGCACATTTTCGGGTTCATATGAAAGCCAAACTTTATCCGCTTTTCCGAACGGATACGTGCGAATCAGCGCCATCGCTGCGTCCAATGTCTGCCTGCCGAAACCTTTGCCCTGATACTTTTTATCTATCATCAGCCTCCACAGGCTGTAGTTTTTCTTTATCAATTCACTTTCTTTCTCGTTGCCGACGGTGCCTTTGCCGATCATGATAAAACCGACAAGCGTTTCATCATTATAAACTGCCAACGGCAGCGCATTGCCGCCCTCGTTTCTTGTTGCATAGGCTTCCGCCAGACTCTGTATGTTTTCTGCAACAAAATCCTTTTGTTCTTCAAAAGGTTCCAGTGTGCAAACTTTCCATATGTTTGCATTTGTAATTTCTTTAAAGTTAATCATAGTCAAATTTATCCGATTGCAACTCCTGTTTCCGTTAAACTTTGTCAAAAATCAAAACTGCATGGTTTCATCAAGCGTTTGAACCGAACAGCCCTTACTTTCATAATAATTCAGCATTTCGGGCAGTTTCTTTTTATCATAGCTTGTGATGCAGTCGGACAGCACGCACCGTTGTCCGCCGCCTCGTTCTCCACGGCGGTGCAGTCGATGGAGCAAATGCTCCCGTCCGTGAAGCGAAGTTCCACGCAGGCGGTATCTATATTGAACGCACAGTTTACGAGCTTCTCCATGGGTATATCCTCCTGAATTTGATGTTATTCTATCCCGAAACTAAACTTCAATATCCTTGATAAAAACAATAAATCCGAACCCATGACAAATCGGTACAAGGTTCGGATTATATTGTTTTGGTGGAGGCGAGGGGAGTCGAACCCCTGTCCGAAAACCTGTTTACAAGACTTTCTACGAGCGTAGTCGATATTTTGACATTCCCTCTGCCGCACTCCTACCGACAGGATTACGGTTTCAGTAGACTTTTAATCCCGCCCGGGTCAAGTCAAGCCCGGGTTGGTTCCCCACATTAATGATGCCCGTTACCGCCGTCGTGGGCAACGGCGGGCGGACAGTCGCCGGTTAAGCAGCGACGGGTACGAAATTGGATTCGTCGTTTATTTTTTAAGTTTTCCCGATTTTAGCGAAGCTCGGGGCTTCGGCTCGCTTATCCGGCACCCATGATCCCCGTCGAAACCATGTACGCCCCCAAGCGTTGATATTATACCACAAACAAAACCATGCTGCAACTCTGATTATGTGCAGAAGGTGGGTTTGGGTTATAAACGGTACGGCTGCCGAACAGCCAAGCGGTGAAATCGGTGAAAAACTTCGTCAATAAGCATCAGCATTTCGCCTGTCCATTGCGCGCTTTGCATCGCGTTCGGCGATATCATGTCGTTTATCATAAAGTTTTTTGCCTTTTGCGACCGCAAGTTCCAATTTCACTTTTCCGTCCTTAAGGTAAAGACGGAGCGGAATCAGGCTGTATCCGTCGGCTTGCGAAAGCGTGAGAAGCTTTAAAATCTCACGCTTATGCAGCAGCAGTTTGCGCTCGCGGAAGGGATCACGATTGAAGATATTGCCCTTTTCGTACGGACTTATGTGCATACCGACAACGAACGCCTCGCCGTTTTTGATTTTGACGTAGGAGTCCTTGATGTTGACCTTGCCCAAACGAATGCTCTTGACTTCTGTTCCGACAAGAGCCATTCCGCATTCATAGGTATCTTCAATGAAGTATTCATGCCGAGCCTTGCGGTTTTCGGCAAGTTGTTTTTCTCCGCGTTTTACGGGCATATTGCTGCTTAACCTCTTATATCGCCAAAAACGCAGCACTCAAAAAATTAAATGCTGCGCAGCAAAATCAAAATTCGGATCGTTGCGCCCGAAACCCGAGCGCATGAACATCAGCCGATAACGAGCAGAACAAGAGCAAGCACACCGAGAACGGAAGCGAAGATAACGGTAAGCCTCTGGAGCTTTGCTTCCCTGCCCGCTTTTGCGTTGCGTGCCTGACCGAGAGCGGTCGTATCGTTGCCGAATGCACTGCCGAGACCGGTACTCTTTGCGTTCTGCGCAAGCACAACGATGACAAGAAGCACGGCGACAATGACCATGAGGATGTTTACAATAATTTCAACAGTCTGCATAACTAATAACCCTTTCAATTTCAACTGCATTTGACATTATAGCATTAAAAAGCCAAATATGCAAGCATAATTTTCGAATGCTGTCGATTATATAATTCGTTCATCGTTCAATCAGGCTGTGACCCGTCATTTCTTTCGGAACGGGCAGATGCATGATATCGAGAAGCGTCGGCGCAAGATCGCATAATCTTCCGCCGTCACGGAGTTTTTTGCCCTTTGCATCGTCCGAAACCCAGATGAGCGGAACGGGATTGGTTGTGTGCGGGGTGAACGGTTCACCTTTTTCATCGAGCATCTGCTCACAATTGCCGTGATCGGCAGTGATGAGACAAGCTCCGCCGTTTTTGATAATATGGTCAACAAGCGTCCCGACACAAACATCGACTGTTTCAACAGCTTTGACGGCAGCCTCGAAAACGCCCGTATGTCCAACCATATCGGTGTTGGCAAAGTTCAGAACCATAAAATCATATTTGCCCGAATCGATGCATTCACACGCACGGCGCGTGACCTCGTACGCACTCATTTCCGGCTTCAGATCATATGTTGCAACGTTCGGTGACGGAACAAGAATCCTGTCCTCGCCGTCGAAAACGCGTTCGATCCCTCCGTTGAAAAAGAAAGTAACATGAGCGTATTTCTCCGTTTCCGCAATGCGAAGCTGAGTTTTTCCGAGAGAGGAAAGGTACTCGCCCATGGTGTTGGAAAGCTGTTCGGGAGGAACGATGAGGCTGACTCTGCCGTTGAATTCTGCGGAATACTGACTCATGCAAACGAATTTGACCGGAAAGTACCCGCGTCTGCGCTCGAACTGCGGAAAATCCCTGTCGATGAAGCAGCGTGTTAACTGGCGCGCCCTGTCCGGACGGAAATTAAAGAAGATAATGCTGTCGTTCGCATTAATTTTCGCAACAGGTTCACCGTCCTCGGTTATTACGCACGGTTTTATGAATTCGTCCGTAACACCGTTTCTGTAGGATGTCTTAACGGCCTCCTCCGCATCCGAAAACATGTCTCCCTCGCCGTAAACAAGCGCGGAGTATGCTTTTTCCGTACGGTCGTAGTTATTGTTCCTGTCCATTGCATAATACCTGCCTTCAACAGTTGCGATTTTCCCGCAGCCGCATTCGGCAAGCTTATCCTTCAACGCACGAACAAAACCGAGTCCGCTGTCAACCGCCGTATCCCGTCCGTCGGTGAAGCAATGTACAAAAACCTTTTGCATTCCTGCCGCCTTTGCGGCATCCAGAAGCGCAAAAAGATGATCGATATGGCTGTGAACCCCTCCATCCGAAAGAAGTCCCATAAGATGCAGCGCGGAGGAATGCTCACGACAATTTTCAAACGCCTCGCGAACAGCGGTACAGCTCCCGAGCCTGCCGCTTTCCGCAAGGTCAAAAATCCTTGTCAAATCCTGAAAAACAACTCTGCCCGCACCGATATTGGTGTGCCCGACTTCGGAATTGCCCATCTGTCCCGACGGCAAACCGACATCGCGTCCGGATGCACCTATTTGGGTGTGCGGATATGCATCCCAAATCGTGCGGAGGTGTTTTGTGTTTTGCGGCATGATTGCATTTCCGTAGGAATCCGGGTTGCAGCCAAAGCCGTCCATAATGATGAGTGCAGTGAGTTTTTTCAATCCGTACCTCTTGCCCGCTCCCGAAAGCATGTTCATTCGGGAGCGGGGCTGAAATATTGTTATTCCGCTTCATGCGGTGTAATATCTTTACCGTTCGCAATGCAGCCGTCAGCCGCTTTTACGGTCCGCTTTCTTCTGCATTGCGTGCTTTATCAGTTCAAAACGACCTTTGCAAAATCTTCCGCAACAAGGCTTGCACCGCCGATAAGACCGCCGTCGATCTGCGGCATTGCCTTAAGCCCTGCGGCGTTCTTTGCGTTCATGCTTCCGCCGTACAAAATGCGGGTGTGCTGCGCAAATTCAAGCCCGTAAAGCTCTGCAATAACTCTGCGAATTGCGCCGATAGTTCGGTTCGCTTCCTCGTTTGTTGCGGTTTTGCCCGTGCCGATAGCCCAAATGGGTTCGTATGCAACGGTGATGCGCGCTGCCTCTTCGGCGGGAATACCGTTGTAAAGTGCCTTGACCTGACCTGCAAGGAATGTGTCGGTAATTCCGGCTTCGCGCTGTTCAAGGGTTTCACCCACGCAAACTATGGGCAGAATACCGTTTTCAAGTGCGGCTTTTGTGCGCATGTTAACGGTTTCATCCGTCTCGCCGAAATACTGTCTGCGCTCACTGTGACCGATAATCGCGTATTCGACACCTATACATTTCAGCATGTCTGCACTGATTTCGCCCGTAAACGCGCCTTTTGCCGCCCAGTGAATGTTCTGAGAGCCCAGTTTAACGTTGCTGCCTTCAAGAACTTTTGCCGCACAGCAAAGATCGACAAAAGGCGGACAAACGACGATATCGCATTCGGCATTTTCAACAAGGGGAAGCAGGTCGGAAACAAGCTGCTTCGCCTCGTCGCGGTTCTTGTTCATCTTCCAATTGCCGGCGATTAGTTTTTTGCGGCAGGGACGATCAAGAAGTGCGGCAACGCCGGGAAGCGTTTTGCCCTCAAGGAATTCAAGGCTTGCACCGCCGCCCGTGGACATATGTGTCATTTTGTCGCCGAGACCGAATTTGTTAATTGCGGAAGCGGAGTCGCCGCCGCCGATTATCGTTGTGCCTTCGCACTCGGCGCATGCTCTTGCAACCGCTTCGGTTCCCTTTGAGAATGCATCCATTTCAAACACACCCATGGGGCCGTTCCAAACAACAGTCTTTGCTTCACGAATGATTTCGCCGTAAAGTTTTGCGGTCTTTTCGCCGATATCCATGCCCATCCAACCATCGGGAATTGCATCAAAAGCAACCGTCATATGCTCTGCATCGGGTGCAAAATCCTTTGCAACAACGCAGTCAACGGGGAGCTGCATACGCACGCCCTTGGCCTTTGCTTCCCCAAGCAGTTCGCGCGCCGTTTCAACGCTTTCCTCATCAAGATAGGATGTGCCGATATTAAGTCCCATAGCCTTGAAGAATGTATAACTCATTGCGCCGCCGATAAGCAGAGTGTCGCATTTGTCGAGCAGATTTCTGATAACGCCGATCTTGTCGCCGACCTTTTTGCCGCCGAGAATCGAAACAAAGGGACGCGCCGGATTTGCAAGCGCACCGCCCATTACGGAAAGCTCCTTTTCAATCAGGAAACCGCAAACGGCGGGCAGATAATGCGCAACGCCCTCGGTTGAAGCATGTGCTCTGTGAACCGTTCCGAAAGCATCGGACACAAAAACATCCGCAAGGGATGCAAGTTCCTTTGCAAACTCCGGATCGTTCTTCTCTTCCTCTTTGCTGAAGCGAAGGTTTTCAAGCAGGAGAACTTCGCCCTCGCCGAGTTGCTCAGCCTTTGTTTTCGCATCCTCGCCCACTGAATCGGATGCGAATGCAACTTTAACATTTGGAAGAAGCTCCGCAAGACGCTTTGCAACAGGTGCAAGTGACATTTCGGGAACAACTTTTCCCTTCGGCCTGCCCAGATGCGAGCAAAGGATAGTTTTTGCACCGTTTTCAACAAGATATTTAATCGTCGGCAGTGCGCCGAGAATCCTGCTTTCATCGCTGATATTAAGGTTTTCATCAAGGGGAACGTTGAAATCAACGCGAACGAGTACGCGCTTGCCCTTTACGGGAACATCGGTGACGGACAGTTTAGCCATTTTCAGCCTCCTGAGTGATTATTGTTGTTTCTTCGTGCGGAACAAAAGCCCCGCACGGACCGATTATGTGTTATTCCGTTTCAAATTATAACACTCAATTAAAAAAACTTCAACCGCAAAACATGCGGAAAAAGCTTCTTGGAGGGCGAAATCGGGTTCAACACCGTGAATATGCCGTGAGTGCGGCTGATTTTTCGACAAAATATGAACTTATTTTTCTGACTTTGAAATTAATTCGTATGCAAGCCAAAACAAAGCTGCCGCGGGAAAACCCTGCGGCAGCTTTAACGCTTGTTTCAAAGATAAATCTGTGAACACAGCTTTATGTTTGTCACATTCGGCAAACATCAGGCTTCAACCGCAAAATCTGTTGACAGAATGCGGTTGAGCCACGGAAAGGTAAATACGTTCGAAGTATTTTACTCGTTGTCGTCAGAAGTAACGAACTTGCCGAGAAGAGATGCAAGAGAAGTCGTTGCGGACTCAACGGGAGGAAGCTCGTAATCGGGTTCCTCACGGCGGCGGCGTTCTGCACGACGCTCATCGCGCTCACGGCGACGCTCTTCGCGTGCTGCTGCCTGCTCGCGGCGGGTCTGCTCTTCCTGCTGACGCTTTTCGTTGCGTTCTGCATTGCGCTCTGCGCGCTCACGCTCACGCTGTTCGCGCTCTTCGGCCATGATGCGCTCTGCTTCCTCGGGATTCTCTTCGATGAGAGCTTCCCTGCGGCTGAGGCTGATGCGGCGCTTTGAAGTGTCAACTTCGACTACCTTGCAGCGCACACGGTCATCGACCGCGAGTTCATCCTCGACCTTTGCAACGCGCTTGATGCCAACCTGGGAAATGTGGATGAGACCGTCGATCGTGGGTTCAAGCGATACGAATGCGCCGAACGGAACAATGCGAACGACCTTGCCCTCGACGAATGAACCGACGGGGTATCTTTCGTCTGCGGTTGCCCAAGGCTTGGGCTGAAGCTCTTTGTAGCCGAGGGAAATCTTTTTGTTTTCCTTGTCGACTTCACGGATGACAACTTCGATCTTCTGATTTACGGTGAAGAGCTCAGCGGGGGATTTGATTCTGCCCCAAGCGCACTGCGTAACATGCAGCAGACCGTCAACGCCGCCGATGTCAACAAACACACCGAAATCAACGATCCTGCGGACCGTACCCATGACCTTCATGCCGGGAGTGAGGCTGTCCCAAACTGCTTCCTTTGCGGCTTCTGCTTCGGCAAGGAGAACTGCCTTTGCGGAGCCGATGATGCGCCTGCGCTTTGCGTCAACCTCAAGCACTTTAATCTTCATGGGTTTGCCGACAAATTCTTTAAGGTCGGCAACGTATTTGGTGGAAACCTGAGAAGCGGGAACGAATGCGCTTGCACCGTTGGTGAGGGAAACGATGACGCCGCCCTTGATTGCTTCTTTGCAGGTACCTTCAAGAACCTTTCCTTCGGATTCGGCGCTGGCGGTGAATTCTTCCCACGCCTTCTGGCTCTCGACGTTTTTACGGGAGAGCAGTACATTGCCTTCGCCGTCATTTACTTTGAGAACTTCAACTTCGATGGGATCGCCCACTTTGTACTGGGATGCGGGGTCCAGATCGGGATCGTTGGAGAACTCGGAGCGAGGAATATATCCGTCGGACTTGTATCCGATGCTGACGCTGATTTCGCCGTCAACAATCTGAATGACGGTGCCCGTCAGAACCTGACCGCCGTGAATTCGGACGATGGTCTTGTTGATCGCCTCTTCGTCAAATACGGCATTTTCCTCGATGTTTGCTGCGTTTGCAGCTGCGTTTTCGGTTGCGGCTTCGCAATTTACATTAGCCTTATCCTGTTCGCTCATTGTGTTGATAACCTCCCTGATAATCGAATCCGGTGTCGATGCACCGGCAACTACGCCTACCATTATATCATTATTTTTAAATATATCAAGAGAAATTTCGCATTCTTTTGCGGCATTGAGGGTATTTCTGCAATTTTTTTCACAAATTTTTCTGAGTTTTTGGGTATTGGAGCTGTGTTTGTCACCTAAAACAAGCATAACATCGCATTTTTTGCTTAATTCCTCTGCCTCCCGCTGCCGTTCGAATGTTGTGCTGCATATGCTGTTGAACACGCGAATGCGGGGATATTCTCGTTCGATAACGCGCTGCATTGCAGCAAATGTTTCGGAATCAAACGTTGTTTGAACCACAAGGCAGCCGCTCCTGCCTTCAAGCTTTCGAAGCTCCTCCTCACCGCGGATAAAAATCGCCGAATTACCGCAATGCCCGTTTATACCTATGGTTTCCGGGTGTTCCGGATTGCCTACAATAAAAACCTGCTCACCGCGCTCGTACGCAGCCGAAACAATTCTGTGAATATTCGAAACAAAGGGGCATGTTGCATCGATGAAATTAATGCCTCTTGTTTCAAGCTCTTCATAAATCTTTTTCGGCACTCCGTGGGAGCGAATGATAACGTAATCCCCGCGCTGCGCTTCATCAAGTGACTCTATCGGCGCAATGCCGGCCTCGCGCAGCCGGTTCACAACATCCCGATTGTGTATCAGTTCGCCAAAGGTAAAAACCTTTGCCGCACTGCCGGATTCGGCAACCTTGGCCGCAGTCTGCTCCGTCAGTTCCACCGCACGGCGCACTCCAAAGCAAAACCCTGCACTTTTTGCAAGAATGATTTTCAATTTCGGTAATCTCCGATTTCTTTATTATTTCGGCTTTCAGTCCCTTGCGGTGCGTTTTTTGCCCTCTGTTTCGCTCCGCATGAGCAGACTCAGTTTTTCCATTTCGTTCTGCATCCTGTTTGTTATTGCATCATTCAGCATTCGCCTGTCGCAATGCTCGGCGATCTCTCCCGGAAGAATGACGTCTCCGACATACAGAAGCGACCGTCCCGACCTGCTCTTTTTCGGATTGATATATATAGGAACGATCGGCGCGCCGGATTTTGCGGCAATAAACGCCGTGCCCTTTTCAAATTCATCCATGCCGTCCGTTGCCGAACGCCTGCCCTCCGGAAATATTCCGAATGCTTTGCCGTCACGCAGGAGCTTCAGCGACTGCCGAATGGATTTCATGTCCGCCGTTTTTCGATTTACCGGAAAAACGAAGAGTGACTTAAAAAAAACTCGCCCCACAGGGTTGTCAAAAAGCTCTTTTTTTGCCATGAAATGAATGATTCGCGGTGAACTGACTACCAAAAGCAGCGGATCGTACAACGCTCTGTGGTTCGCAATAAAAATAACGCCGCCCTTAATCCTCAGGTTTTTCTTATTGCCGAATACTTTCGGTCTGTAAATCAGCCAGAGCAGCCATTTAAAGAATATGTATGCGATTATATAAAGCATTCTCAACCTCCGAAAAAAAGCTGCTCAGCATTATCCGATATGCGCCAGCACTGCCGCAACCGCACTTTCAACATTCATTTCGCTTGTGTCGATAACGACTGCATCATCCGCCGGGCGGAGCGGCGCAGCCTCCCGCGTTGAATCCCTTTCATCCCTGCGTTTTATCTCACAAAGAATATCGTCAAAGTTCCTGCCGTTCAGCTTTCCCGCCGCCGCGTATTCCGTATAGCGGCGCGCTGCGCGAACTTCCGGCTCGGCAGTAACAAAAAACTTATGCGTTGCATCGGGCAGAACATAGGAACATATATCGCGCCCGTCCATAACGACATTGCGAACCCTTGCAAGCGCACGCTGCAATTCCACAAGCTTTTTGCGAACCTCCGGAATCGTGCTAATAACCGAGGCATAATGTGAAACTTCCTCCGTGCGGATGAGCCCGGAAACATCTTCCCCGTCCAGAAGAACATGCTGAACGCCGTCAATGTATTCAATGGAAACATTTGTGCCGTCGAGCATCGGAACCACGCGGCGCGCGTCGGCAGGGTCAATCCCCATGCGCATTGCCTTGAGTCCGATAGCTCTGTACATTGCGCCCGTGTCAACATAAGTTATTGAAAGTCTTTTTGAAATTTCTTTTGCAATTGTGCTCTTCCCCGCGCCCGCGGGCCCGTCTATCGCAATGCTGATGTTTCCCGTATTTCCCGAATTTGCAAATTCACTTCGTTCCGCAGTCATATATTTTTCTCCGTTTTCAGTGTTTTTAAAGCAATGTTTTGCGTTGGATATGTTTAAAGAGCTTCCGCCGCCGCTCTGCCCGCCGCACAGCCGGTTGACCATGCAATCTGAAGATTGAATCCGCCCGTACAGGCATCAACATCGATGACTTCCCCTGCAAAATACAGCCCGGGCACAATTCGCGACCCCATTGTTGACGGATTAATCTCTTTAATCAGCACACCGCCGCGCGTGATTATCGCTTCTTCAACGGGACGTGCCGCGCGCACCGTCAGCGGCAGGCATTTTAGGGTTCGAACAATTGCCCCCCGCTGTTCACGAGTCAGGTTATCCACCGTGATTTCGGCATCAACACCCGCAACATGCAAAACCACATCGATAAGCCTTTGCGGAAGCAGATCGCACATTGCATTCTGCACCTGTTTATGCTTGTATTTTTCAAAATCCCGCAGAATGCGGAGATCAAGCTGCTCTGCTGTCAATCCGGGCTTAAGGTCAATTTCAAGCAATGCACCGTTGGGCGAATCCGCAAGATAGCTGCTTGCGCTGAGTACAAGCGGGCCCGAAACACCGAAATGAGTGAACAGCATCTCCCCGAGTTCTTCATAAACGGGCTTGCGCTTTTTTTGTTTCTTCTCGATTTTTGCCGTATTCTCCGCCGCAGAGCAGGCATATCCGCCTTTCTCGGCATTTCCGGATTCATTTGCGGAATATTTCCCGGGAAATGGCTCGCCGGATTTTGTTTTTTTACTCTTTTCGGGTGCATATGCGCGCAGAACAACATTTTTGAGCGAAAGCCCCATCAAATCGCCCACCCATGCCTCGTTCGCAACAAGCGGTATGAGCGACGGCTTCGGTGCGGCAACGGTGTGACCGAGACTCTCTGCAAAGCTGTAGCCGTCCCCGGTTGAACCCGTCGAAGGATAGCTTGCACCGCCCGTTGCAATGATTACTTTATCGTAATATTTTTTCTGTCCGTTTTCAAAGCAGAGCCGAAACCCTCCGTCCTCCGTCTTTGAAACGCTTGATACCCGTGAATTAAGCACAATGTTCGCTCCGCATCTCACCGCATTGGTCTGCAATGCGCGAATAACATCGCTTGACTTATCGCTTTCGGGAAAATATCTTCCGCCGCGTTCAAGTTTCGTGCGAACGCCGCAGGAGTTTATCAGTTCAATTATGTCGTCGTTAAAAAATCCGTCAAACGCGCTGTAAAGGAACCTGCCGTTATGCGGCACGTTTTTCAGAAATGCATCGATATCGGCAGAATTGGTGATGTTGCACCTGCCCTTTCCCGTAAGAAAGAGTTTTTTGCCCGTTTTTTCGTTTCTGTCGATAATATCGACACTTGCGCCGCCTTTTGCCGCAAATGCGCCCGCAATAAGTCCTGCCGCGCCCGCTCCGATAACTCCGATTTTCATAATCCGCCCTCTTTATCCCGCATATTAAACCATGGGTTCACTTTTAAACCTGCAAAAAATTGCCGTTTAATAAGTTCTTTCCGCAAATGCCGCGATCTGCTCAAGCCGTTCGTAATCCGTTATATCGTACTTTAGCGGGGTCACGGCGATGAATCCGTCACGAACGAATTTTTCATCCGTCGTGTCATGCTCGGCGCAGCTTGTCAGCTTGTTGCTCGGAGTTTTGTAGCCGATGCTTCCGTTTTCGTCCTTTATTTCGATATAGGCAATCGGATAAATCTGTTCTGCAAGATACCCGACCCGTATTCCGCGATATTCATTCGCAGGCAGATAGGGATAGTTCACATTCAAAAGCCTGTGGCTTTCCGTTAAGCAGCCAAGGAACAGGTCAATATTGCTGCAAAAGTGAACCGCCGCATCATCAAAATAGTCCGTTCCGAGCGTATCTCTTGAAACCGCAACGGCGCGGTAACCAAGCATTGCCGCCTCCTCCGCAGCGGAAACGGTGCCGGAATACAGCACATCCGTGCCAAGGTTCGGCGCCTGATTGATTCCGGAAATCACAATATCCGGCTCAGCGGAAAGGTTGCCAAGTGCAACGCGCACACAATCCGCGGGTGTGCCGTCAACCCAAAAAGCGGTTACGGGTTTCAATTCCCGTTCGGAGTTTTTCGCATCATCGTCAAATACCGTAACCTTTTCCGCATGCAGCAGTCTTCTCAAAGTCAACCCGTGCCCGACCGCACTCTGATTTTCCTTCGGTGCGCAAACGAACACATCATGCTCTTTGCGCAATTCCCGAACCAGCGCGGCAATGCCGGGCGCGGTATATCCGTCATCATTAACAACAAGAATATTCATACTTTTTATCTTTCACACATGTTTTCAGCCGAAGACGCATTATTTCTTCATTATATCTCTTAAGATATCGCGCAAATCCGGATCAACCGGCAAAGAGAATGTTTCCTCGCCGCTCTCCTCATCCTGATGAATCGTGAGCGGCGTCCCTTCACCGATATCGTACAGCTCGCCTTCATCATCCGCCTCCTCGGGGATATCCCTGCCTTCAATAGAATAAATGCTTCGCATCAGCGATGCCGCGCTGCTGTATTCTTCCGGAAATTCCGACTCGACCGATTTTGTGTGTTTGCCGTTCTCGTTCTTCATCGATTTTTCGGATTTTTCCGATGTTTTGATTTGCTCATCACAGTCATCCGCAGGATCTGCCGTTTCGGGTTTGTCTTCTGCTTCACCTTCCGCACCTGTGTGACTCTCCGGCTCTCCGTTTTCCGTTGCGGAACAGACGGCCTGCTCTTTCGGTTCATCCGTTGTTTCGGGATTTGAATCTTCCGTTTCTTTAGGCAGTTCCGTGTTTTCCTGTCCGCAAACATCCGCCTCCGGCACTTCCGGATCCGACACCGCTTCCGCATTATCGCAGGAGCAGCATGTTTTTTCGCGGCCGCACGGAGGCATTGCTTCCGCACCGCCGGTGCCCCTTATGCTCTCTGTGCCTTGCTTCGCTTCGTCCAAATCCATTTCATTCGAATCCGCTGCGTCCGGATTTGTTTCGCTCAGTGAAGTTTCATCGGCATCATCCGCGCATTCACCGCTGTTCTCGGGCTCTGCCGCGGCGGGTGCGTATTTTTCCGCATATCGTGCTTCAACCGCCGTTTCGAAATTCAATTCGGCAAGGGATTCCATTATCTGAGCATATTTCCGTGCCTGTTCAAGCGCAAGCCTTGCCTTTTCGCTCAGTGAAAAGTTCAGCTCGTCCACCTGCGCCTGTTTTTCATCAACCGCAGCCTGTGCTTCGTCCATCATCGTTTCGGCATCGGCTTTTGCGCCTGCGATCAACTCCGTCGCCTCGTCAAGGGCGGTGTCCGTAACCTGCTGTGCATCCTTCTGTGCGGCATCGCGAATGCCGGCGGCATCCCGTTTTGCATCCGCAATCAGCTGAGCCGCTTCTTTTTTTGCGCTTTCAAGTGCCGCCTGCGCTTTGTTCAGAATATCCGTTCTGCGCTGCTTCGCTTCGGCATCGATTCTGTCCGCATTTGCATTTGCTTCTTTTAATATGCGTTCACGCGTGTTATGCGCTTCGGTAAGAGCGTTCACAATTGCTTCCTGACGCAGCCTGAAATCGTCCAAGCGGCGTTTTGCGTTGCTCAAATCGAGCTGTGCGCCGTTCAATTCGTTTCTGAACCTGTCGCGTTCGCCGACGGTTTTTGCAAGCTCGCTTTTAACGTTTTCAATTTCAACACCCGCCGCCGCAAGCTGTGCGCGCAGCGCATCGTTTTCCTGCGCAAGTTGGGTGAGCTGCTGCTCCATCGCCTTTGTTTTTTTGCTCATCATTGTGTAGCCCTCCGTTATTATTTCTGTCTCCGTTCGCTTCCGAACGGATAAAACAGCGCAACTCAGCTGAAAAGTCTTTGGAATCCTTTCAAATGAATGAAGTCTGCCCGTTTGAATCCTGCGGCGGAGCATAGCCCATGTGCGAATACCCCGCCGGAAGCAATACCCGCCCGCGCGGCGTACGCGCAATGAAACCAAGCCTCAGCAGATACGGTTCGTAAACATCCTCAATCGTGGAAGCATCTTCACCGGTTGCCGCCGCAATTGTATCCAATCCGACAGGTCTTCCGCCGAATTTCACAATCATTGCCGTCAGCATGTTCCTGTCAACGGCGTCAAGCCCGAGTTCGTCTATCGCAAGCATATCAAGCCCGTTTTTTGCCGTTTCAAGGTCAATAATACCGTTTGCGCGAACCTGTGCAAAGTCGCGGACACGCCGCAAAAGCCTGTTTGCGATTCGCGGAGTTCCTCTTGAACGCGATGCAATTTCAAGTGCGCCGTCCTCCGTTATTTCAATATCGAGTATGCCCGCGCTGCGAACAACGATTTCTTTCAAATCCTCAGGCGTGTAAAGCTCAAGCTGTTCCTTTATTCCGAATCTGTCGCGAAGCGGCGCGGTCAAAAGCCCCATTCGCGTTGTTGCACCCACAAGGGTGAATTTCGGCAGTTCAAGCCGCAGCGACCTGGCGGACGGTCCCTTGCCGATGATTATGTCGTATGCAAAATCCTCCATTGCGGGGTAAAGAATCTCCTCAACGTTTGCATTCAATCGGTGAATCTCGTCAATAAAAAGCACGTCGCCTTCGGCAAGGTTTGAAAGCAATGCCGCAAGATCCCCCGCATGAGTTATTGCGGGGCCGCTCGTGATGCGCAGATTGCCGCCCATCTCGTTTGCGATTATTGCCGCAAGCGTCGTTTTTCCAAGACCCGGCGGGCCGTAAAGCAGGGTGTGATCCAACGCCTCTCCGCGCAGTTTTGCGGCATGGATATAAACTCCGATATGTTCCTTAACATTGCCCTGCCCGATGTATTCCGCAAGAAAACGCGGGCGCAGACTGAATTCGCAGTTTTCATCCTCCGCAAGCATTGATGAAGTTATGAGCCTGTCGTCATCCATTTAAATCCCGTCACTCCGTTAAATCCGACTTCCGCAAAAGCATCCGTCAAATCTTTTTGTGTTCCGCAGCGGACCCGCTTTTTCGGTGAATCTTCCGCTTCGGCGTGAAAAATTTATTTAGTCGTTGCACGCAATGCCTGCATTATCATATCCTCAACGCGATCGCAATCCGGGACGGATGCCACCGCCCTGCCCGCACTTGCACCGTCATAACCGAGCGCAACCAATGCTGCAACCGCTTCGGCACGCATTCCGTTATCCTGCGCCGTGTTTGCGGCACCCCCTGCGGAAGCAGCCGCCGTTTCCGCCGCATCGACCTTTTCTTTCAGTTCAAGAATCACACGCGCCGCCGTTTTTTTGCCCATGCCTGCAACTCCGTCAAAAGCAGCCGTGTTATCGGTCAACACCGCAAGCGCAACATCCGACGGAGTCAGCACCGACAGCACCGCAAGTGCAACCTTCGGACCGATTCGCGAAACGCTTATGAGCTTTCGGAACATTGCCCGTTCCTCTGCATCAAAAAATCCGTACAGCGCGACGCTGTCCTGAGAAAGATGAAAATGCACAAACAGCTTTGCGGTTTTGCCCTCGCACAGTCTTTTCAGCGTCATTTTGCTGCAAACAAGCTCATACCCGACACCCGCCGCCTCGATAACGACTCTGTCGGCATAAATTTCTTCTACGTTTCCCTTTATATGTGCGTACATATTTTGCTCCCTGCAAAAAACGTCAGTTATTTGATGCGGAATTGTTCAACCATCGGTCCGAGCGCGTTCGCATGGCAGAGTGCCGCGCCGAGCGCATCGGCGGCATCATCGGGCTTCGGTATCTTTTGCAGTTTTAAAAGAAGCTTGACCATTGTCTGCATTTGCAGCTTGTCCGCATGACCGTCCCCGGTGACGCTTTGCTTAATCTGCATCGGGGTATATTCATAGAGCGGGAGTCCCGCCTGCTGGGCGGCCGTTATTGCAACGCCCCTTGCCGCCGCAACCTGCAATGCCGTTGTTGTGTTGCGATAGAAAAAAAGCTCCTCAAACGCAACATGATCGGGGCGATAACGTTCAAGCAGGAGTTTTGTGCCCGCATAGAGCCGCTCCAACCTCTCGGGAAAGGTCATTTTCGGAGTTGTTTCAACAACCCCGTAATCAATAACGCGAATCTTGCCGCGTTCGGCTTCAACCGCACCGTAACCGAGTATCGCATACCCGGGATCAATGCCCAAAATAATCATTAACCGTCACCCGAAATATCTGTTGTTCCCGAGGAAACCGTTTATATAAGCCCTCTTTCCGCACAGTACTGCCTTTCCATTATAATAATACCACTTTTCCGCAAAAACCACAATACCCGCATGTGCGGAAATACGCACGGGTGAAGCAAATCCGCTGTTTACTTCCCGTTCTTTCGGGAGTATAATTATTTCTGCCGAAACAGGCATGGGGTTTATGTCCCGTTTCCGAAACGGATTTTCTGTTTCCGACAGATATTATTCAACCGCGAGGTATTTCCGCAATGGATAAAGATATTCTTAAAACTGCCGTCGTACTTCGGCATCGGCTTCACCGCTGTGCGGAGCTTTCCGGGCAGGAAAAACAAACAAAAGCAACGCTCATTGATTTTCTCCGCACGCACACTTCGCTTGAGCTGCATGATATGGGTGCATGGTTCTATGCCGTGTACAAGGCTCCTTTGAATGTCCGAACGGAGTCCGCCCCGACACGCCGAATTGCATTCCGTGCGGATTTTGACGCGCTTCCGATCGAGGATGACCCCGCGCTCCCCTATGCTTCCGAAAACCGCGGCGTTGCGCATAAATGCGGACACGACGGCCACAGCGCCGCGCTTTGCGCACTTGCGGCGGAAATTGACCGCCATGGCTGCCGCAGCGATATTCTCTTTCTTTTTCAACATGCGGAGGAGACAGGCTGCGGTGCTCCCGTCTGCCAAAAGATGATAACGGATGAAAAACCGGACATTATTTTCGGCTGGCACAATATGCCGGGATTTCCCGCAGGTTCGGTCGCGGTGCACGACGGCACGGCGGCATTTGCCTCGCGCGGGCTTGTGCTGAGCTTTTTCGGAAAAAGCTCACACGCTTCCCAACCCGAAAACGGGCATAATCCCGCCCGTGCAATATCAAAGCTGATAATTGATATTCCCGAACTGACCGCAAGGGAGGATCATCGCGGCATTGTTATGGCAACGGTCGTTTGTGTGCGCATAGGCGAGGAAGCTTTCGGCACGAATGCGGGCTTCGGGCAGCTCATGCTGACAATACGCGCCGAATTTGAATCCGAGCTGGATGCGCTGGATGCCGAGATCTGCGCGCGGGCCCGCGCATATGCGCGGCAGGATGGCATAACAAATGTTGAAATTCAATATCGCGACTCCTTTCCCGAAACGCGCAACACGCCCGATGCCGTTGCCGCCGTCCGCAAAGCGCGGCTTGAATGCGGACTTCCGGAAGCACGCTGGGATGAGCCGTTCAGAAGTTCCGAAGATTTCGGCTGCTACACAAAGCTCACAAGCGGCGCATTGTTCTATATCGGATGCGGCACCCGTCATGCAAAGCTCCATACCCGCGAATATGATTTTAACGATGAAATAATCGAGCCCGCCGTTGACATGATGTTCCGATTGGCTCAGGACGCATAAAACACCACGGGTTTAAAATTGTTCGGGATTCAATTATAAAAAACAAACAACCGGCGGCTCCGCAGTTTGGATACCGCCGGTTGTTTTTGATTATCAGGTCAATACGGTTATTCGGCAGTTAAGCCGCCGCATATTCCCCGTTTTTATTCGTCTATCTGACGGATTACGTCAATGACCGTGTTGTCGCGATACATTGCAACGCCGACGATTCGTTCCTTGTAGCGAATCGGTTCCGGAATACCGACAAGCTCCTCCGCCTTTTTTTGCAGGGCATGAATATCAAACACATGAAGGCCGAATTTTTCAAGTTTCTCCTTCAAATCCGGGCGATTCGGGTTCACTGCAATGCCCCTGTCCGTAACGAGGACATCAATAACGCTGCCCGGAGTGACGACCGTGCCGACATGTTCAACAACCGTCGGAATTCTGCCGCGCACAAGGGGCGCAACAATAACAGCAAGGCTCGCGCTCTCCGCCGTGTCGGGATGCCCTCCGATCGCCCCGCGAATCACGCCGTCGGAACCTGTGAGAACATTCACGTTGAAATCAGTGTCAATTTCAAGCGCGGAAAGAATAACAAAATCCAGCTGTTCCGCTGCCGTTGCAACCAGATGGCTTGCATAATACGTTGCGCTTATCTGATGATGAAAATGGTTGTTCTTCAGCGATTTTGCTGCATCAAGGTCAAACGACTGAACATCAAGAATGCGATCTATCAGCCCTTCTTCATGCATTGCCGTGATCTGCCCCGTAATTCCGCCGAGAGCGAAACGACAGTGAATGCCCTTATCCAGCATTTTTTGGCGGATGAATCGCGCCGTTGCAAGCGATGCACCGCCGGAACCCATCTGCATTGAAAAGCCGTCGTAAAGATAACCCGCCGCTTCAACAACATTTGCAGCCGTTTTTGCAATCAGCAGCTCCTTGGGATCCTTTGTGTACCGCGTTGCGCCGCTCATGATGCCCTTGGGATCGCCGATATCGTCAACACGAACAACGTAATCAACATCGTGTTCCGGAATTGCCCACGGTGCATTGGGATAGGAAACGATGTTGTTTGTTATTATAATAACCTTATCCGCAAACTCCGCATCCGTTCTTGCATAACCCAACGACCCGCATGAAATGCCGTCGTCATCATCCCTGCTGTACCCGTTTGCGTTGCCGTAGGGATCGCACGAGGGCGCACCCAAAAAAGCAACATCAATGTGCAGCTCACCGGAACGGATTGCGGATGCCCTTCCGCCATGAGAACGGAAAACAACCGGAAAATCCATCAATCCGCGTGAAATCTGCTCCGCAAGTTCTCCGCGCAGACCGGAAGTTTCAATGTGAGTGATAAGTCCGGAGCGGATGTGTTCAATCAGCGGCGCATGAACAGCCGAAAGCGACGACGCCGCAAGCGTCAGGTTTTTGAACCCCATCTCCGCAAGTTTATCAAGAACATTGTTAATGATATGGTCACCGTTGCGGAAATGGTGATGAAAACTTATCGTCATCCCGTCGCGAAGTCCGGATTTTTTTATTGCCTCCTCAAGGGAAGGAACTATCTTGTTGCAATCCCTGCAGCGCTGCTGAAAAGTTTCGGTATTTTTGCTGCGTGCGCCGTTGAAACTTCCGTTGTTCGCAATTTCGTTTATATGCGGAATTTTGTTGATATCAAAGTTCATTTCTGTCAATCCTCCACTTCATCGATTCTGCGTCCCGCCTCATACAGGTCAAGCAGCCGCTGAGCGCGAATGACAACGGGTTTGTCTATCATCTTACCCTTAAGGCTTGCAACGCCGCTGCCGCGTGCGTTCGCCTCCGCAATCGCATCCATTATTGCGCGCGCCTTGTTAAGATCCTTTTCGCTCGGCATAAAGACCTTGTGCAGCGGCTCAATCTGGCGCGGGTTGATAATGGATTTGCCGTCAAATCCCAGTTTTTTGATTATCGTTGCTTCCGCAACGAAGCCTTCTTCGTTGTTCACGTCGGAATAAACCGTGTCCAGCGCGGCAATGCCCGCTGCCCTTGCCGCATTGAGTATCATGCTGCGGGCAAAAAGCAGCTCTATGCCGTCCGAACGGGTGGTTTTAAGGTCGGTGACATAATCCTCCGCGCCGAGGGCGATTCCGATAAGGCGATCGCTCGCTTTTGCAATTGCCGCCGCATTCAGCACGCCGTTTGCAGACTCAATAGCCGCCATCATGCCCGTTGTGCCGACGGGAATGCCCGCTTCCTTTTCAATGCGCTCAATCTCGCGTTCGCAGTCGATAACATCCTGTGCACTGTCCGTCTTCGGCAGGCGAACGACCTGCACGCCGGCGCGGACGACGGCCTCAAGGTCCGCAACCCCGAGTCCGCTTGAAAGGTCATTGATGCGGACAACCGTTTCCTTGCTTCCGAAGTCCAATGTTTTCAACGCGTTGTAAACAAGCAGCCTTGCCGCATCCTTTTCGGTGTAGGCAACGGAATCCTCAAGGTCAAACATGATGCTGTCCGCACCGTAAATATTCGCATCCCGTATCATGCCGGGGTTGTTGCCCGGAATGAACATCATGCTTCTTCTTAAACGATCTTTAATGTACATTTTCTTATATCCGCTTTTGCGGCGGCTTTATTCCGCATCAAAATATTAAATGTTTCGATACTCTGTTCCGCAAAAGCATCCTTCCTCCCAAGGATAAATCCGTTTAAACTTCCCAGCGGTAATCGCTGCGCTGAGCCGCACGGTAAATTGCGGCAACGGTGCGGGCGCGAACGGTGCAATCCAATGCACCTTTATCCACTGCCTCAACTTTTGCATTTTGAACATCGTATTCCTGAAGCGTATCAAGAATAACTTTGCGTATCTGTTTGCCGAATTGCTGCATAACGCTGCTCGTGAGCTCAAGCTCGATTCCGCCCTCTGTGCGCGGCTCAAGCATTATCATTATGTCACTGGATTCCATCGTTCCGGCGGTGCTGTTAGTTTTAAGTTCCATTGTTTGTGATTGCCTCCCTGCGAATTCATTTTCGACAGTTTTCAAATCTTTTTTTCATCGCGGGGCGGGCTGATATTTTCGGCCTGCCCCGATTAATATCCGAATTTTATTCGTAAAAACTTTCTCAGGCTGCTCAGGCAAGAGTCCTTTCAAGTTTTTCTCGGATGGCAGCAATAAACTTCGCGCTCGTGACGGCCTTCACGGAAGCGGGGTCATCCACAAGCCCGACAAGGTCCTTTGTCATGATTCCGCTGTTAAGCGTTTCAACGCAGGCTGCTTCAAGCTTGTCCGCGAAAGTTTGCAGCTCCGTAATGCCGTCAAGCTGTCCGCGTTTTCTGAGCGCACCCGTCCATGCATAAATGGTTGCCATCGGGTTTGTTGAAGTTTCTTCGCCCTTAAGGTGACGGTAATAGTGCTTTGTGACTGTTCCGTGCGCTGCTTCGTATTCGGTTGTGCCGTCCGGAGAAACAAGAACGGAAGTCATCATTGCAAGCGAACCAAATGCGGTCGATACCATGTCGCTCATAACATCGCCGTCATAGTTTTTGCACGCCCAGATGAATCCGCCTTCGCTGCGGATAACGCGGGCAACGGCATCATCAATCAGCGTGTAGAAATATGTCAGTCCGAGTTTTTCAAATTCGGCACGATAATTGTTCTCGAATTCTTCTTCAAACACGCGTTTGAACTCGCCGTCGTAAATCTTTGCGATCGTGTCCTTTGTTGAGAACCACAAATCCTGTTTTGTGTCAATTGCATATTTAAAGCAAGCCTTTGCAAACGAGCGGATGCTCTTTTCCTTGTTGTGCGCACCCTGCCACACCGCCGGACCGTCAACCTTTTGCACGGTGAGCGTTTTGGTGTCTCCGCTTTCGCCGACAAAAGTCATTGTGCAGGTGCCGGGTTCGGTCGTGTACATGTCAACGCTTTTATAAACATCACCGTAGGCATGACGGGCAATGGTAATGGGCTTTTTCCAGTTTTTAACAACGGGATGAATGGAATCGATGAGTATCGGTGCGCGGAAAACCGTTCCGTCGAGAATTGAACGAATTGTTCCGTTCGGGCTTTTCCACATTTCGGTAAGCTGCGGATACTCCTTCATGCGCTGTGCGTTCGGGGTTATTGTTGCGCATTTGACTGCAACGCCGTATTTGCGGGTTGCGTTCGCAGCGTCAACGGTCACTTTGTCCTGAGTTTCGTTGCGGTGCAGCAGGCCAAGATCGTAATACTCCGTTTTAAGGTCAATAAAAGGCAAAATCAGCTCGTCTTTTATCATGCCCCAAAGTACACGCGTCATCTCGTCCCCGTCCATTTCGACTATCGGGGTTGTCATCTTAATCTTTTCCATCGGTATTTCCTTCCATGTTTCAAATTTGTATTAATATTGTTCGGAAGCGGTGCGTTTCCGGAATCGTTCACGGAAACGCCCGCCGGTTGCTTTCGGTTCTTATCCCGCTCTTTGCTTATTCCGCTCTTGCCGCATAATAGTTCATCAGACATCCGTCAAGGATAATCTCCTTTTCATCCGGAGTAAGCCCCCTGAGGTGCAGCATGATATCGCACACATCACCGTTCTGCCTTATGACTTTTGCGGGAATGTTTTCCGTGCCGTTTTCAACCGCCGCGCGGATACCGGGCACGAAAACGCAGTCGCCGGGTTCATAGTTGAATTCCGTTCCGTCGTCAATGGTAAACGGCAAAATGCCCCAGTTGATGCAGTTGCTGCGGTAGCGTTTCGTTGCGTATTCATAGCAGATATTTGCGAAACCTCCCAAAACCTTTTGACAAGAAGCCGCCTGTTCGCGTGCAGACCCGTCACCGGGTTTGTTCGCAAACACGCATGAGCCGAACTGAGTATTGTTCGCAAGCTCTGCACCGTTGCCGACACGGTTCAGCGTTTCGACAATTTCCGCCGGCACTGCACCGCTGCGGCGTTCGCCTTCAAGTTTTGCAATCTCTTTCGCTCTGCCGACATATGCCGGTTCACGTCTTGACAAGGTAAATTCCGCAAGGCGCAGAGGGTTGCTGCGATAGGAGGACGTTTCGCCGGAGGGAATCAGCTCATCCGTTGTTGTTACCGGATCATGGATAACGGCAGCAAGCTTTACAAGCAGGTTCTCGGTCAGTGCATACATTTTGGGCCAGTCCGTAATGTTGGGACCCATCACAAGCTCAACCGACGGATCCGCTTTGCCGAAGCCGTAATAAATCCTTCTGTCGTATGCCGAGGAATCAAATTCATATTCCGGTACGGTGCATTCGTATTCAATATCCGTCGCCGCGGTAATCTTTCCTCCGTTCAGCGCGGTTGCGGCAATGGAACGTGCATCCATCAGGCAAACGCCCGCAAACTGACCCTCGCCGGGTTTTGAACCTTCCCTGTTGGGGAAGTTGCGCGTTGTGTGGCGCAGTGAAAGGCCGTTGTTGGCGGGAACATCACCCGCACCGAAACACGGGCCGCAGAAGCTGGGCTTGATTATTGCACCGGCGGAAAGCAAGTCGCCTGTCGCGCCGTGTTTTGTGAGCGCAAGCGAAACGGGAATGCTTGTCGGGTAAACATCCAACGCAAATTCACCGTTCCCCGTGCTTCCGCCGCGCAGAATATCCGCAGCTTCGGCGATATTGTCAAACAGACCGCCGGAACAGCCGGCAATAACGCCCTGATCGGCCCAAACGCCGCCGTCGTGAATCTTGTCAACAAGCTTCACATTCGCCTTCGGGAAGCGTTTTTGCGCATCCTGCTCGACTTTTTTAAGGAGTTCTTCCGCATTCTGCAGGAATTCATGAATTGTGTATGCATTGGAAGGATGGAACGGCAGGGCGATCATCGCCTCCTGCTTGCCGAGGTCAATTGTAATCATCCTGTCGTAATATGCAATCGCACCCGGATGCAGCTTTTTGTAAGCCTCGGGACGTTTATGAGCTGTATAGAATTTTTGAGTTTCTTCATCCGTTTCCCAAATTGAGGAAAGGCAGGTTGTTTCCGTTGTCATAACATCGATGCCGTTTCTGAAATCGATGGGAAGGTTGGCAATGCCGGGGCCGACGAATTCAAGCACACGGTTGTTTACGAAACCGCTTTCAAACGTTGCTTTAACAAGAGAGAGCGCAACATCATGCGGTCCGATGCCGCGGCGGGGTTTTCCCGTCAGGTACACAAGCACAACCTCGGGCATGGGCGCGTCCCAAGTGTTTTTAAGAAGCTGCTTTGCAAGCTCCGGTCCGCCCTCGCCGACGGCCATGGTTCCCAATGCACCGTAGCGTGTGTGCGAATCGGAACCGAGAATCATGTTTCCGCAGGCCGCCATCTGCTCGCGTGCATAAGAGTGAATTACGGACTGGTTTGCGGGAACGTAAATTCCGCCGTATTTTTTTGCAGCGGAAAGTCCGAACACATGGTCATCCTCGTTTATCGTGCCGCCGACGGCGCACAGGCTGTTGTGGCAATTGGTAAGCGCATAGGGCATCGGGAATTGCTTCATTCCGGAAGCACGCGCCTGCTGGATAATGCCGACATATGTGATATCATGCGACACAAGCGCGTCAAATGTGATTTTGAGCTTCTCGGGGTCGCCCGAAGTGTTGTGTGCCTGCAAGATTTTGTATGCCATGGTCTCGCGGCGTGCCTCCGCCGGAGGCACCGGAACGCTCTCACAGGGAACGCCGTTCACAAGGTACATGCCGTGCTGAATAAGTTCGATCACTGAAAAACCTCCTGTTTCCGATTCTGTCGGATTTTGAATGTTGTATGCCGAATTTGTTCGGCGGTTGAAATGAGCTGAAAAGTTTCCGAAAACAGCCGTATAAACAAAATGATTCCGCTTCAGCCGGTCGTAATCGGGAAGACGGAATCGAGACGCAGTGCAAAGGTAACACCCTTTTTTGTGAATGCTGAATCAAAATCCTTTTGCAGAACTCGTTCATCCCGAATTTTTGCAAAAATCAAACCGTTCAGCTCACACCCGGTTGTTCCCAAAACAAAACGCGACTGTGCATAATCCATTCAGCCTCCGGTGACGGCAGAAGCTCAGGCCTTCTTTGGGTAATCTGACTTATTTCGAATGTTTTTATCTCTATATTTCATGCATTATCGATATCAAAATATCGATATACTTTGTTTAATAAAAAACAAAAACAATCCGAACTTCACAGTGACCGACTCGCCGGGATTTGCACCCGATTCCCCCTTTGCGGAACGCAGGAAGAAAGCCTGTTCTATTCAGTTGCAGCTGCGACGGCAGCATTCCGCTGCACGGGATGCAGGGACGGAATACAGCTTTCGCTCAGGCTCATTATATCATTTTTTTGACGCATGTCAAGTTTTTTATTCGTTTTTTGTCCAATAATTTCATTATTTCGATCGTTATACTATCGATAATTCGACTATCGAATAATTTCGAGCAGTGCAAATTTGCATTCGTTCAAGTATTTTTGTTTCAAAAAGCAAATATAATTAATCAGCCGAGCGGAATTGCTTCCGCACAGACGAAACGCCGCCCGCAAAATTTTCTCGGAGGAATTGAAACAACAATGAAATCAACATGCCGTCATACCGCACGATTTTCTGCGCTTATACTCGTTCTGCTGACGATTGCAGCCTTGTTCTGCGGCTGTTCCGATGCACCGGACTGCGTCACGACTCCGCCGCCGGCCTCATGCAGCCCCGTGCCGACTGCCGTGCCGACTCCCGTCTGTTCCGCACCCGCAACCGCCGACACCGCACCTGATGGCAAAAAAGTCAATAAAACTCTTTATTATCTGACCGATGAAGGCTATCTCCTTCCGGTTGTTGCATCCGTGCCGCAGCAAGCGGGCATTGCAAAAGCCTGCCTTGCAAAAATGACTGCTTCGGACGAAAACCGCGCCGCACTTTCCAAAAACGGCCTTAAAGCCGTGATACCGCAGGGGACGGAGATTCAGATAAGCATTCAGAACGGCGAAGCGCGCGTGAACCTTGTGAATCTGCCCGTCATGCCCGATTACGACAGTGAGCAGCAGCTTTTTGCCGCCGTTGTAAACACGCTCACTGAGTTCGATTCGATTGAAACCGTTTCAATCTTTCTGAACGGCTGCAACGACATCACCGCAAACGGCAGTCTTCCGCCGCAAAAGCACGGTAAATATGCCCTAAACGTTGAAAACGCCGAAATTGCAACCTCCGGTTCGGCTAAACCGCTGACGCTGTATTTCCCGAATGAATCCGGAAGCCTGATGATTCCCATAACACGTTACGCGGAGGGCAGCACGGACTTATACTCCTGTATACAGCAGCTTGCAGCGGGAACGGAGCTGCGCGGGCTTCGCAGCTGTTTTCCGGAAAACACGCTTGTTCTCGGAGCTGTTATCGAAAACGGCATTTTGACCGTGAATCTTTCATCCGATTTTGAAACAGTTGCAAATGATGCAGGGCTGCTCAATCTTGCGACCCAGTCCGTGTTGTTGACTGCTCTGCCCTACGGCAGCATCAACGAAGTGCATTTTGCCGTGAACGGAATTCCGCTCAAAATTGATTAACGGAATCCGCGCAACCGAATCGATTCCGTTTTTAAAAGCAAAAAGCAATGACTTATCACCCCTCTTTTAAAGACTGCCGCAGCGAGCACCTGCTTTTGCGGCAGTTTTTTTGCTGCGCAATACCGACCTTTCGGACAAATGCATTGCGCGTCCGAAATCGGCGCACGTTTTTTACGCAGTGAATTCAACTTTTCAGCAATTCTGCATATACACTAATCCGTACTGTTCAAATTCGGTGAAATTTGTCACAAAATGTTAACAAATAGATATTGAATCCGTCTTAGAAGCATGATATTATGCCGATAACGGAAATCGTGCAGCATTTTGTCCGGCCTTTTATTGCCTGAATCATGCCGCCCGTTCTCTGCTAATAATGATAAAGGAATTTTTGCTTCGGCATTTATGATTATGAAATATTTAAAGAAAATTATCGGCACTCTGCTGTTTGCAGCAACAGTTTTCCTCACTGCGTGCGGCCCGTCCGGAAGCGGCAGCGGGAGCATCGTCGACATCGGCGGCTCTTCCGCTCCGAGGCCGAATGTTTCAGGCACACCCGCTTCGGCGGAAACGCCCGCTCCGAGTATGCCCGCAACAGACGTTCCTGCAACGGATGCAGCCTCGCAGGCTCCGACCGCAACCCCGGCCTTAACTCCGGAACCGAGCTCAACGGCAGCACCTTCTCCCACAGATGCTGTAACGGCGCAGCCTTCTTCGCAGCCCAACACCGGCGGTGCGAAATATATTTATCTGACCTTCGACGACGGTCCGTGTGAGAACACCTACCGTGTTCTGGATATTTTGGACAGATACAACGTCAAGGCAACATTCTTCACCGTCGGATATTTTGTTGACCGTCGTCCCGAAATCGTGCGCGAAACCGTCAGCCGCGGGCATTTTGTTGCATGCCATTCCTATACGCATGATTTTCCGACCTGTTACGCCTCTGCCGATGCGTTCATGAAGGAAATCGACAAATGGGCAGCGGCATATGAAAAAGCAGTCGGTTCACCGCAAACGAACATCCGCGTTCGCTTTCCGGGCGGAAGCACAACAGGGCTCTGTCCCAAGGACATAAAGGCGGAAATCAAAGCCCGTCTTGCAGAAAAAGGTTACGCATGGTTCGATTGGAATGCCGGCAACAACGACCGTTGGCCGCAGGGCAATGTCAATCACCTGCCCATAAAGCAGTACCTTCTTGAATCCTACCGCAAGAGCATGGATTGGCACGAAAAGGAAAACAGTCCGCATGTTGTGTTCCTTTGCCACGACACGTGCAGCGACACCGTGGATGTTCTTCCGGAAATGATCGAGGATCTTATCGCCCGCGGATACACATTCCGCACGATCGATATGCATCCCGAAAAATAAAAATTTGAGAAATGCTTTCAATCAAAAACCGCTCATTGCGAGCGGTTTTTTCAGTTTAAGCTTTCAATGGGGACGCCGGAACGGATTCCGCCGCGATATTTACCTTGAGCCTTTGTCGTACGGAATGCCTTCCGCTTTCGGTGCAAGCGACTTTTTAGAAGTGAACGCAAGCACGATGAGGGAAATTATGTACGGAAGCATGTTGTAAACGGGCTTCGGAATATTGAGCGCAGTCAGGAAATCGAACCCGCTGTATACGTTTGCAAGTGCGCGGAAGAATCCGAACAGCAGTGCCGCAATTGCAATGCGCAAAGGTTTCCACTGACCGAAAATCATGACCGCAAGTGCGAGGAAGCCGAAACCTGCAACGCCGACTTCAAAATTGCACATGCTGACGCCCGCCGTAACATAGGCAATGCCGCCCAATCCTCCCACAGCTCCGGAAATCAGAACGCCGCTGTAACGCATTTTTTTAACGTTTATGCCGACGGAATCTGCCGCCTGCGGATGTTCGCCGCATGCCATCAATCTGAGTCCGAAGCGTGTTTTGTAAAGCACGACCCAGCCGACGGCAAGCGCAGCAAATGCAAGTATCATAAACCAGTTGAATTCCGTTCCTTCAACAAGTGCAAGAGCTTTTTTGTTTTCAACAAAAGCGATTCGCGCCGAGTTGTCCGCACCGGACGTTGTCGCAATGTTGTATGCCTTTGCAATAACGGTTGCAAGCGCAAGACCGAGCATGTTCATTGCCGTGCCGACAAGAGTCTGATCCGCCTTGAAATTAATGCTTGCCACGGCAAGAAGCAGCGAGTATATCATGCCTGCCGCAATTGAAGCCGCAACCGTCAGCAGCAGTATCACAATTCCGGGCAATTGCGGTGAAAGGTTGTGAAGCACCATCACGCCGCCCAATGCGCCGATCACCATTATGCCCTCAAGCCCGATGTTGATAATGCCCGAGCGTTCCGAAAAGCAGCCGCCGAGTGCGACAAGCAGCAAAACGGACGAAAAAACAAGTGTGTATTGAATCAAAAGCATCATCAGTTTTGTTCCTCCTTTGTTTCTGTTCCCAACGCTGCCGGTTCGGCCTTTGCTGTTTGTTTTTTGTTTTTTCCGTCAATGCGCGCATTCATGCGAAGCTTAAAGAACAGCACAAAGCCGCAGAGATAGATTATCAGCGATGAAATCAGATCGGAAATCTGTGTCGGATAGAGACGCGTATCGAGAGAACTGCCTCCGTCCGTGATATGCTGAATAAAATAGGAAGAAAAAATCGCACCTATCGGATTCAGTCCGCCGAGAAACGCCGCCGCAATGCCGTTGAAGCCCATTGCGGGAACGGAGCTTTGGTTGATGTCCCACTCCATAAAACCCGAAAGAAACATCATTGCCGCCGCAATGCCCGCAAGCGCACCCGCAATGAACATCGTCAGGATGATATTGCGTTTTTCACGCATTCCGCAGTACTTTGCCGCATTGCGGTTCAGTCCCGTTGCCTTTATCTCATAACCGAATTTTGTTTTTTCAAGAACGACCCAAATAATGATTGCAATTATTACCGCCATCGGTATCGCGATCGTCGCACTTTCGCTGCCGAAGACCTTATTCAGTCCGAGACTCGGAAGCAGAGCGGAACTGTTGCGGCTCACAAGCGTGAAGGTGTCCTTGTATCCGACAGGGCAAAAATCCTTAAGCACCGAATTCACCGCATAAAGGCTTATCCAATTCAGCATTATGCAGGAAATGACCTCGTTAACGTTGCAATACGCCTTAAGCGCACCCGAAATGCAGCCGAGCAGCGCACCTGCGGCAGCCGCCGCAAGCAGACATACATACCACGGCAATTCAAGCCCGAGCGCGCAATACAGTGCGGCACCCGCGCCGAGAACATACTGTCCCGCCGCGCCGATGTTGAAAAGCCCCGTTTTGTATGCAAAAAGAATGGAGAGACTGCACATAATCAGCGGTGCCGTTTTAACGAGCGTGTTTGCAAACTGCTTCATCCGCAATGCACTGCTTCGCCTTGCAAGGAAGTTTTTCAGCACCGCGCCGATCGCCTTCGACGCACCGGAAGGCTCAATTGCAAGCAGAACGATATAGCCCACAACAAGACCGATAGCGATGCACAGCAATGCGGCAAGGAAGGATTGAACCCCCGGCTTTTTAAGCAGCCGGCGGAAAAAGCTTTCGCCCTGCACCTGCTGCGGTGCGGAATGCTTTCCGACTTTATTCGTGTTTTGTTCCATACTCTGCCCCCCTCTTTGCGCCTGCCATATAAAGTCCGAGTTCTTCCACGGTGGTTTTTTTCGGATCGAGTTCACCGACAATTTCGCCCTCGTACATCACAAGTATCCTGTCGGAAAGGTTCATAACCTCGTCAAGTTCAAGCGAAATCAGCAGCACCGCCGCGCCGTTGTCCCGCTGTTCAACAAGGCGTTTGTGAATGAATTCAATTGCGCCGACGTCAAGCCCGCGCGTCGGCTGAACCGCAACAAGCAGCTTGGGCTTTTTGTCAAGCTCACGGGCAACGATAGCCTTCTGCTGGTTGCCGCCGGACATGCTGCGCACAACAGTCACCGACCCCTGACCCGAGCGGACGTCATATTGCCGAATCAGCTCATCGGAGTATTCGCGAATCGCGCCGCGCTTTAAAAAACCTGCGGGCGAAACAAACTGCGGCTCAAAATACCTCTGCAAAATCATATTGTATTCAAGCGAATAATCCAACACAAGCCCGTGTTTATGCCGATCCTCCGGAATATGGCTCATGCCCAATCGGGAGCGTTTGCGGATCGGTGCGGCGGTTATATCTTTTCCGCACATCTGCACCTTGCCTGCGCTCAGCGGTTCAAGACCCGTAATCCCGTAAACAAGCTCCGTCTGACCGTTGCCGTCGATGCCCGCAATGCAGACGATCTCGCCGGCACGAACATTGAAGCTGACGTTTTTGACCGCAAGATGTTTATGCAGCTTGGATTCAACGCAGACGCCTTCGGCGGAAAGGACAATTTCTTTCGGTTTTGCCTCATCTTTGTGAACCACAAAATCCACATCGCGCCCGACCATCATGCGGGAGAGTTCCTCTTTTGTTGTATCCTTAACATCGACGGTGCCGATGCATCTGCCCTTTCGCAGCACTGTACACCTGTCCGCAACCGCCATGATTTCGTTCAGCTTGTGTGAAATAAACAGAATGCTCTTGCCTTCCGCCGCAAGGCTTCGCATGATTTCCATCAGCTCATCGATCTCCTGCGGAGTCAAAACCGCTGTCGGTTCATCAAAAATAAGTATTTCATTGTTCCGATACAGCATCTTGAGTATTTCCGTGCGCTGCTGCATTCCGACAGTGATATCCGAAATAAGTGCATCCGGTTCGATTCGCAGCCCGTATTTTTCGCTCAGCTCAACAACGCGCCTGCGCGCCTCCGTTTTTTTAAGGAAACCGGCAGAGTTTGTGGGCTCAACGCCGAGGATGATGTTATCCAGCACGCTGAAAATTTCAACAAGCTTAAAATGCTGGTGCACCATGCCGATTCCGAGTGCGTTTGCATCATTCGGATCGTTGATTTCAACAGTTTTTCCGTCCTTGCGAATTTCGCCCTCTTCCGGATGATACAGTCCGAAAAGCACACTCATAAGAGTGCTTTTGCCCGCACCGTTTTCACCCAAAAGAGCATGAATCTCGCCCTTTTTGAGCTGCAATGTGATATTGTCGTTTGCAACGATTCCCGGAAACCGCTTTGTGATGCCGATCATTTCAACGGCATATTCGCAAGCATTTGTTCCTTCAGCGTGCATTTTTTTCTCCGCAGGCAGTCCCGCGCCGCTTTGTTCTGTCAATCCGCTGTACCCCCTTCGACTTTTTGAACCGAGTGTTCTCAAAGTCTTATAAATATTATCTATTTTATCACAATTTCGCCCATTTTTCAACACATTGCGGCTTATTGTTTTTAATATTTCACCGATTAATTTTATTGCATTTTTTCTTCCGTGCCTCAAAAAAAGCAAAAGCCGCCGCGGAACATCATGCATCCCGCAGCAGCCTTATTGAACTTTCAGTCTATCATTTAATCAGACGGTTTTCGGGTGCCGCCCGCATTACGAAATTATTGATTAAAAAGCGCAATGCGCATTATCTGCAATGCGTCTGCAACGGTAATATTGCCGTCCGCATCAATATCCGCAGCGGGCAGCGCAGCTTCGGGCAGCATATAAACATTCAGCGCATGGCGCATGACCGTCAATGCATCGCCGACAGTAACCCTTCCGTCAAAATCAACATCGCCGGGCGTGTAAGGCAGATCACCGCCCACGGTTGCCGTGATGGCAATATCATCAAGAATAACACCGCTCTGATCGGTGCAATTGCAATGCATGAACGCAATGCTCAGTTCCTCTTCACCGGCGTAGTCGCTCAGGTCGCAGGTGTATTTACGCCAATTACAGCTGTCGAGAGTGATTGAATCGAGCGTGCCGAGAATTTCATAATCGTAGTACCCGTAATAGTTTTCGTAAATCGAAATCACGCAGACGTCGATATGTTCCGCATAAAAATCCTCATCGAATGCGCTGAGCCAGAAGCTGAGCTGAACGTTTTCCGCATCGGCGGGAATATCGAAATACGGTATGCAGACCCAGTTATCGGGTGTGAGCGGACCGGAAGAACTGTATGAAAGCGAATAAAGTGCGCCGGGCGCATTGTGGCCGCAGGACGTGTCCCAATGCCAATAGCTGCCGTCACCGTCCATGTCGTCGTTCCACCATTCGTCACTCGGAAGCTGTGAAAAATCCTCTTCAAAAATCGTGAATTCCTCTCCCGGCTGCGGTTCGGCCGTCGGTGCCGCCGTCTGCACGGGTTCGCCGATTACAGCAACGTTGTCAAGATAACCGCAGTCCGCACCGGAATTGTTCGATGCATCCTTGTTATATGCCCACTCCACGGTATAAGTTCCCGCCTCATCCGGAGTCCATGTGAAGGTTTCCCAGCCGAGTGGAGTGTTTTCCTCAACGCTGTGAATATAATCGATATATTCGCCGTCAACGATGAATACAAGATAATCCCACATTGCAAGCGCACCGGTCGTAGGTTCACCGTCAACATTCCAATCAAAGGAAAGGCTCTGCCCTTCCGCAATCGTGACCTGCGCCGAAACCGCGCTGCTTGAATTGGCTGCGCCCGCGTTGCCGCTCTTTGCCGCCGTCCGCCCGTCAATTTCAACAACCTGCCACGGATACGCCGAGCCGTTTGCAAACGCAATGCCGCTGCCCGGTGCATTCAGCGCAGCATCAAGCGCGCTGTCAAGCGGAACATTCCTGTTCGCACCCTCCGCAAGCACGGCAGTGCAGAATAAAAGCAATGCCGCAATGCCAATTGTGAGCCATGTCTTTCTTTTCATCATGTGTATCCTTCCGTATAGGTTATTTCCGATATTTGCTTTTTCGATATATCGGTTGGTTCATTATACCATTAATAAGCACACATTGCAATGCAGATTGAGTTGAAATGCAAAATCAATGTGAAAAATGAAAAACGCAAACCGAATCTGCCGAGGCTTCCGCGGTTTGCGCCGGTTGCATATTCAAATCCGTTTTCTGCGGCCTCCGTCCGTCGGCAGTGCCGCCGTTTCGTTTGCCGTCGGTTCAAAAGCCCATTGCCGTTCGCATTGCAAGCAATGAATCCGCCGCAGTAACGTTTCCGTCGCCGTCAGCATCCGCCGCCGCGAGTGCCGCGCCGCTGAGGTGAACAACGCCGAGCGCGTGACGCATGATCATGAGTGCATCGCTTGAAGTGACCCTGCCGTCGCCGTCAGCATCCCCCGGAATGCCCGACTGCGCTGCGAGAACAACGGAAAAAACTGCCGTGCAGCCTTCAATGTTCACCGTTACCGTCTGTTCGCCCGCACTGCCGCTGTTGAACCCGGTGCAGAATTCGTCGGAAAGCGGCATATAGCAATCGCCCCAAACATTCGACCGCAGCCGCACGGCTATGCCCATGGAGCTTATCGATGTTCCGAGCGGGAACTGCATCGAACTCGGAAGCATCAGGCTGCATTCCGTATATCTTTCGCTGAAGCCCGCACAAAAGAGCTGAACCCAATGCTTTCCGTATATGCTGTTCGGCTCATGCTTCATGCCGACACCGATATGCTTATAGCTTGCGGAAAGGATGTTATTGCGGTGACCTTCACTGTTCATCCACGAGTTCATAACGGCAGCCGGTGAATTCTGCCCCGCTGCAATGTTTTCTCCCGCCGACTGATAATTGCCTATGCCGACTTCGTCAAGCACGGTGAAGCAGCTTTCGCCGTTCGGCCTTGTGTGCGAAAAAAGCGTCACGATCTCCCGCGCACGAATCTCCGCGCCGCTCTGAAGCGTTGAAAAAGTCGTCAGCGGCGACAGTCCCCTTGCAGAACGTTCGCTGTTCACAAGGCGCAAAACTTCCCACTCGTCCGCAGAAGCGATCGACGGAATCACCCGCTCCGCTCCGTTCGCAGATTCAACCGTAATGCCCGATGCAGCGGTTTCGTTCGAGCCCGCCGCAAATGCCGCCGCAGAATTCAGCACCGCAAATGCGCAAAGCACGAATGCAAAAAATTGTTTCAAATACCTTTTTTTCATTTTTTACTTCCCCTTTCGGCTGTTCTTCGGCCGCCCGATTTCGCCGAAACGATTCTATCACCGGAAGAGAGTGCTGTCAATCGGAAATGCGCAATGTGAAATGAGCAATTAACAATGAGCAATTAGTAATGGTGAGGTCAGCACGGTGAGGTCAGCACATCGGTAAGTGGATAGTGTCAGCAGATAGGTAAGCCGCTG